>VTLG01016167.1_pt1 | contig 68012 bp, 83 predicted proteins | sample 4694571 | NCBI WGS metagenome assembly VTLG01 (sample SAMN12604809, study PRJNA352737) | marine metagenome | biome: ENVO:00000447; feature: ENVO:00000209|ENVO:00000569|ENVO:01000036; material: ENVO:00002151; isolation source: viral sequences binned using virsorter ...
ATGATGCTACCAATTTTGACAGGAATGCTAGGATTAGCTGGGCTTAGATCGTATGAGCGTACAAAAGGAGTAGGAAAATGAAAGAAAACTTTGATAAATGTTTAGAAATGATTTTGCATCACGAAGGGGGGTATGTTAATCACCCAAAAGATCCAGGTGGCGAAACAAATCTTGGCGTTACTAAAAGAGTTTATGAAGAGTGGGGCGGTCAAAAAAATATGAAAGATCTAACAGTAGAAGATGTTGCACCAATTTACAAAAAAAATTATTGGGGTCGTGCTAAGTGTGATCAATTACCATCTGGATTAGATTTAGCTGTATTTGATTGGTCAGTTAACAGCGGTGTAGGCAGAGCAGTTAAAAAATTACAAAAAATGATTGGTACTGTTGCAGATGGTGGCATTGGGCCTAACACATTAAAATCACTCGAAGAGTATATACGCCATCATGGATTAGAAACAACCATTGAAAATTACAAAGATATTAGACAAGCGTTCTATCGAAGTTTATCTACGTTTAATACATTTGGAAAAGGCTGGACAAGAAGAAACAACGAAACATTGGAAGCTGCATTAAAGATGATTTAATTATTTTCTCCATCCCAACTAGAGCCACTTATGTGGCTCTTTTTTTTTATGCAAAACAAAACTCAACGAAACGCAACCGAACACAACCCAACGTAACTCAACAGAACCGACTTAACGGAACCAAACACTACGCAACTGAACCCAACTTTACATAACATAACCGCCTTAACAGAACCCAACCCAACTGACCATAACCTAACCAAACCTGACCCAACCCAACCGACTTAACTCAACCCAACACAACGCAACCTAACGAAACGGTACACAACATAACCTAACTAAACCGAATATAACTTAACCGACTTAACATAACAGAACTCAACCAAACCTAACGGTACACAACGGTGCTCAACTCAACCGCCTGAACTCAACGGAACGCAACGCAACATAACAAAACCTAACCGACTTAACTTAACGGAACGCAACAAAACTGAACGCAACTAACCCGAACATAACGTAACGTAACCGACTTAAGCTGCTTCTTCCTTAACTGTTTTAGCTTTTAGTTCGTCAAGGATGCTATCTATTTCACTAACATCGACATTTAATAAAGAACAAGTTCCTAAATATCTTTTTTGCCAAGATTTTAAATCACGCAAAGCTTGTAAAGCTAATTCTGTCATTGTATCTGTTTCTTTAACATCAACCGATACGTAACCACCACCATTGGCTCTATTATTAATAGGGGAAATAAGTGATGGTACATCAACGACTTCAACTTTTAAGTTTTCTATTTTAGATGGTTTAGGTATTTCAGATATATTAATTTTAATTCTTAGACCTGTAACAAACTGTCTAGCCATATTTTCTCTATGTTTGTCTGCCATTTCTTCATCAGACGCACCAAAAAAAAGATTGTAAACTTTATGATCTGTTTGATTTCTTAACCAATCTACAAATTCGGAAGGAACATAACTGTTCCTCCCTGTTTGGTTTAAGTAGTCATCAATAATATCTTGACGGTCTTTTTTTGTAAAACGCATTGACATTATGCAGCCCTCCTTACTACTTCTTCTTTATAAAAATCATAAAGTTCTTGGGTTTCCTCATCATTTATAATAATATCTTTCATTGCTTTTTCTTGAGCTTTTTTACCAATCTTTGTTCTAGTTTGCCAAACATCTTTAAATTGGTCATTACCTTCAAAATCAACAAACCAAGATCCAAAGTTTCCTTTACCTTTTTCTTGCCTGTTATCGCCAATACCGCAAATCATCCCTGCATTTTGCAACAGAGCTACAATAGAATGCTGTGAAAGTGTTGGAGTAACAAATGCAATGTCAACTTCTGCACACCATTCATTGACAATAGCTCTTGTACGAATGTCAGGTGTTTTATTCATATCACTAGACCTGACAACATCCATATAAAGCTTTGGTGTTCCCCAAATAGATATTTTCTGTTGAGGTAAAAAGATCAAACGATTGACAGATGTTTTGTTTACACCACTTGTTTCAAGGGCAGCCGTTGCCATAGCACCTTTTACACCAGCAGCAGGGAAACCAAGTAAAGTATCACCATCTACCATTTTATGTATTGATGATCTAAACTCAAGTTCTGGATTATGCTTTATCTCTTTCTTCTGTGCAGCCGTCTTACGACCAGCACCAATAAGTAAATCCCTTTTTGCTTTCTCAGCCATACGATTAAAAATAATAGGCGTATGCCCTATCATCCTTAAAGTAATTCTACCTTGCTTGAGTGCATCAATAGTTACATTTGTATTTGTATTTTTTTTAATCATTTTTTTCTCCAAAATATTTATGTTTTTCCAGACTATTTTCTTTAATAATAAACCTTTCTGGAATATAAGGCAGTGTAATACCGCAAGGCTTATTATTTTTTTTCTTTTTTAAGTCATTGTAAGACCATCGACACTCAGGTGAACAAAACTTTTTATTACTGTGAATATAAGTAAAAAAAAATCCACAAGATACACAAGATTTTTTACTCATAATGTTTACTTTCAATCATTTCTCTTGCAGCTTCTAAAGCTTTTTGTGAAATCCAAAGAAGCTCTTTTGAGTTGCATTCACGAATGATGGCTTTACCAAAAGTAAGTATCGTTATTCTACCTGGTGTAATCCCAATGGTCAGTTCGCAAGAACTTTTCAAGATCAGCGGCCTTGACATACCGCTTTCTCCCATCGCCCACCGAAGGAATCTGTCCTGACTTGATAATGCGGATTGTTCTTTTGTAATATTTTTCTTCACAGCTACCCCATAATTTTTCACAAACTTCTTTGGCATCTAATAAATTTTTATTGACTAAATCTGCTTGCATCAAATTTCTCCTCTTCAACTGGTTTTATTTCCTCCTGTCCAGGCAATTTATTTGCAAAAAGGTTAAAGCTGGCAATCAATTGATGATCAGTGTAGCTATCAGAATGATTGGTATCACTTAGCCTTACACTCACAACAATTCCATTTTCTTGCATGAGTCTATGAATTTTCATTACAATAGGCATAGCTATTTCTGCATTTTGTTTTTTAGCAGAGTTTAGCCATGCACTCGCTACAAATTTTTTATTATCGTGATTAATGTTTCCATTTCCTAAATGTGGTTTTTTTTTCATTACATGTTCCTTTCATTAAAGTTTCTTTGTTTGTTTTCCATTGTAGACATAATGCGAGAAACACTCTCGCTTTCCTTCTCGTTTAAAGTTTTTAAGGTTGGCATCCAACGGCTTGCAAATTGTGATAGCTGTGGATTGCTTTCAACACGATGAAGCTCTTGCGACATTTGACCGAAAATTTCCATCGTATTATTTTCATCGGCAACATTAGGTATAGGCTCTAAATCTTCAGCCTGTTTTTTTGGTGCCGTTGATTCAATGACTTTATTATATTCGGCAATGCCATCATCAGGTCTTGGCGTTATGTCTTTCATATTGCGATTTGGTGATTTGTCAGGTTGGCTATCTTTAAAATCATCCGCTTCTTCTTCAGAATAAACATCCCCTGCAATATCAATAAGCTTTAATATGACCCTATCTTTGGCTCTTTTTTCTGCCATAGCGTATGGGTAACTATTCTTATTATTGTAAGGTGTAGCTTCACCAATTGACCATTCTGTGCGATCACCAATAGAGCCTGACACATTAAGAATGCAGATCTTTTCTTTTGGATCAGAATGAATGATCGTTGGCTCGCTAAATGTTATTCTTTTGTATAAAGCTATTTTTTCTAAAGCTTTGTGCAAAACCACAGGCGTACCATGACAATCCCAAAGACTTTCTTTTTCTGATAAGCCTATATCTTTTAAAAGAGATAAAAGCTTTTCTGGTACTTGCCTTCTAGCCATTTTTATTCTCCAAACTTGCAAGGCCCATAGGCGTAATTCCCCACACAGTTTCAGAGTTTCCACGACTATTTTTCCTACGAAGCTTTGTTTTCTGTAAAGCACCAGCATTAAAAAGTTCGGTAATTCTAGGCTTAATTGTAAACACATCATGCCCTAAACTTTTACAGACTTCATGTCCTGTCAGGCCTTGAAGATCATGGTCGTGGGTTGCATCAGATACCGCTGTTAAAATTTTCTGATGAAGCCCACGCTCTCTATTAAGATAGCTCATAATTTTTTGATATGCTAACTGCTCAGTATCACTTGCGTTGTTACGTAGTGATTTACTTAGTTCTAAATTAAGTTGCATTCATTTCCTCCATGACTTTTTGCAATTTAATGTTTTGCTCCAGTGCATCTGTTTTAATTTTTTTTATGTAATCCACATACACTGGCGGTTCTTTCCAATCGATTGATTGAAAATCTGGTGTTTCCATGCGAATAAGATCGTAACGATCTTTTGCCACACGAAGTTTAAATTCTATGCTTTGCAGCTTTTCAATGATGACTTGTGATAAATCATCAAGATATTCTTTTGTTAGTTGATAACAGTTGTTTGCATTTAAAATGCGGTAATCAGATTTGTTTACATAAAGTAAGGAAGGGAGCCTTCCTGACAACATATAAAATCCACAAACCTGATAGAGATTACGCAAATCAAAAATACCGTTAAGACTTTTTGGAAGTGATGCAGCTCTAACCCCTGATTTTGTTTCAGCTGGTTTTGACCATTTCGTTTTTAAATCAAGAAAGTTATTAAAATCTGGATAGGTAAGGTAAGGAATTTCCAAGCCAGGAATCTTGCCAAACAATTCTCGTTCACCAAATATGCGATTTTCCTGTGAAAGTGTCTCTTGAACGCCTTTAACAGCATTTTTAACTAAGTCTGAAAACTCCTCCTTACAGACGGCCTTTCTAGCCTCGTCTGAGCCTTGATCCCATGTTCGGCTACGATAGGATTCCAAAGCCTCAATACCCTCTTCTATGGCCTTCTCTGAAGGCCAATTTTCTAGCAGTATACGATTCACAGCGGATTGAACTAAAATACCACTCATCATTACAACTGATTGGCTTCCATTACGCTTTTGATCTAATATATCTAATAATGCAAAAGCATGTTCCTTTTGTTCATGGGAAGATTCTTTTGATCGTATTACACCCCATGCCGCATCAACCTTTGGCCTGATAAAAACCTTTTCAATAAAAACTTTTGATAAGTCTTTGCTTGCATTGCTATGATGATAATAATGAAATCTTGTTGACCACGATGGAGCTAAAGGTATGTCTTTCAAACTCATAAAAAATCCCTGTAAAACTAATTTGTCCTACGAAGATCATAATTTAACTTTTTGTCTTTTGCAAGTGTTTTTTTATCTTGATCTAAAAACTTGACGTTTAGTGCATATTTTTGTAAAGTAATCAAAACAATATGCTTGTCTTATTACGTCAAATAATTATGGAAACAAATAATGACTTTAGAAGAATACAGGAACAACGCAAAATTAAATTATACACAATTGGCTAGAAAACTTGGACTTTCAGAAGCTACAATGGTGCGTAGATGGTGTTTGTCACCTAATCACAAAACTGGCTCAAAACGTCATATTCCAAGTTATCGACATATGCTGACGATTATTCAAGCAACTGATGGTGCTGTTCAGCCAAATGATTTCTATCGACATGATTAAGATTTATTCCTCAGAAACAGATTTACAAAAGAATGTCGTTAAGTGGTTGCGTCTGGTTTTACCAGAGCCTTACTTGTTTCATCATTCTCCAGGAGAAGGAAAGAACAAAGTTCAGTGGTACCAAAAGTTGAAAACAATGGGATTTTGCACAGGCTGGCCTGATCTTGAGATCTTTGTAATGGGCCACAAACCAATCTTTATTGAGTTAAAACAACCTAACAATTCACTGAGCATCTATCAAAAGGAAGTCAAGGAAAAGCTGGAAAACTTTGGATACTTTTTTGTTTGTAAAAGCTTAAGTGATTGCCATGCATCTTTATCAAGGGTCATTCCTTTATCACCTAATAAGTTTGCAGCATCGATGATCAAGGCTGAAGATATAATTTTACAGCAGATGATTAAAGACAGAGCTAAAGAAAAGGAGCGCAAAAAAAAACTCCAAAATCTTATACCATTAGAGCCTTGGGAATACAGGAAATTTAGATGGAATTTAGCCAGCCTATTCTAGCTTTTGTATTGCTTGAGTTTGATTCAATGAGCCAATGCATGACGATTGTAGAGCGTTTAATTGCCATTGCGCACCATGATTTGTATATCCCTTGTTCGGATCACGATGAGAGTTATGCCTTTTATTTCGAGCATTGGGCTAAGCACAACCATTACAGCAAGCCACCATTGCCAAGACCAGAGATTATCAATGAGATGTGAAAACTGTGATAGCTGTGTGAATTGGCAAGGCGATAGAGATGCGATTGATATGGATTTTGACCAAGAGAAATGGATGTTTGTAAGAGTTTATATTTGTATGAAATGCGGCTGTGTTACCCATGTTTATTATCCCAAGGAGCCATCTGATGAATCTATGCAGTAAGTGCCAACAAAAAGAAGCAGAAAAAGTCATTGAGGATAGGCCATATTGCGATAGATGTGCATTGCTTTTAATGCAACAGATTAGAGAAATGTTTAGCTATAATCAAAAAGGGGCTTGACATGATACGCAACAATAATTTACCTATTAAAGCAATCCCCTTAATAGCATATAATATTATTAGCTATAAATTATTAGCTGATAATTTAAGAGTCCATAAGAGCCAAAAAACCTCTCCAAAAGGTTTTTTTGGCTTCTTTAATAGCATGCTATTAATAGCATTATTAGCATATAATATTATAGCATATAAGGTGATTTGCCATGAGTGATGAGCAATTCACTGCGTTTAAAAAAGTATATATTCAAAAATTAGAGAGCATAACGCAGCATTTAAAGTTAAAGGATCGCAATAAGATTCTGGCATACTTTGATCAATTCACGACCATTGATGCTTGCAAACAATTTATTCAACAAATGGAGAAAACACTTGGAAGAGCCAAGCGATATTGAACAGTTTGATGATTGGGTACAAGAAGCTGCTGAAACAGAGCGTAGATTACCCCCTGCAATGAGAAGGCAGAAACTTGCCAGCTGGCCTGAATATCAGCAAGCATGGGTAAGTTATGGCTACGAAGCATTCACTCCGCGTTTGGCTAGGGCTACAACTTTGCAAATTGATCGTTATGAGTACATTCTTGATTGTTTGATTTCGCATGGTACTGAAAAGGAAAGAAAGATTATTTGGGCTTGCGCTCATTCTGGGGCATTTCGTCATAGGGGAATACAATGGTCAAAGATTGGCAAGTTGTTTCATTGTGATCGAAGAACCATGAAAAAGCTTTATATTGATAGCTTAATAAGAGTTCACTACAAGTCAAAAAAAAAGCACCCGAAGGTGCTTTATTCTTGATTAATTATTATCCTTCTAACTCTTCATCAGTAGCATAGCTATAATATTCTTTAAGGTCTGCTAATGTTGCAAAATCTCCATTTTCGCCAATAACATGATATCCATGCCATCCATCCATTGCATTTATTCCAAGTATAAAAGCATCTAATTCAGCTTTTGTATTAAAGGAATATTGTTTTAATTCATAATCAGAATTATGAGGATTTTCTCCCCATACTATGCCTATTTTGTGTTTCATATTAGGTTTCCTTTCTCCGCTGTTAATTAAACCTACAATTGGCAATGAAGCATTCACTGCCAATAATGGGGCTAACTAGGCAAGATTGTAATAATAGCTCTCTGGCTCTAGATAAACTGTCCAATTTTTGTCAGGGTTTTGGCAAGTTGGACATATTTCTGATGTTTCTGGTGTCTCCCAATAAACATCATCACAACTTAAACAATGCACTTGGTACTCCAAACAATATATTTCTTTATCTTTCATGTTCTGCATTCCTTTTTAAGAGTCATAGAGGGGCCATAATCAATTCTGAGTACTTTGTAACCCCATTCTGGATTATAGAACTTCTCGTGGCTTAAAATGGCTCTATAAGCTTTGTTTTTGCTTGTGGCTGATATGTTGTAGATTGTTTGACCTACATTTAATTGGATAAGATATTTATTCATTGTCAAAATCCTTCAATATTTCAATTATTTCTTTAGCTCTATTTGGTGTTAATTCCATTTGATTAGTTTCGTTTCCTTCACCGTCAAATATTTTCAAAGAAAAGCCGTATTTTGTTTTTTTAAGCTTTTTAAATTGTGTTTTTAAATATTCTTTACTAGTCATGCTGAAAAACCCCATGCAATTAAAATGATTAGATAGATGGAAATCATTAGCGATATTGCGCCAATGATTTCCTTGATGATTTGTAGCCTAGTCATTAGGCCACTTTCTTTAATTGTGTAGCGTTTAAATTAAGCACAAATTGACTAGCTTTTTCAGCTTCTTTGGCGGCTCTAAAAATAAATTTTTTATCATCTTTTAAAGCTTTCAGCCATGATTTAATGTAGCTTGCATGATTATCAATCATGTCATTTTTATCACCATTTTTAATGCCTATTGTAGCATTTAAAAAAGCACTACCTAATTCAGCAATTAATTCTTCATATGCATAATCTTTTGAGCCTTTTGTGCTAAACTTTTTACGATTTAATCTGCTTTTGTGGCCTGTCCAGTGTGTTACTTCATGTGCTAGTACTGAGTAATAATATTCTGGAGTTTTAAAAGCTTCAAATGGCGGCATGCCAATATCGTCAGATAAAGGATAATAAGCGGCTTTATTATCTGCTTTAATTTTTGCACCAATTGAATTGTAAAAATCTTCAGCAATTTTAATTCTTTTTTCTTCGATAAGATGATCATCATTTTTAGAAATGTATTTATCTTTCAATTTATTTTGCAATTGATCACCATTAAAAACACAATAAGTTTTAATCATGTGAACTTCTTTAGTATCACCAATTAATATATTGCCGTTATCATCCTCTGTTTTATCTTCAAAAGATAACTTTTTGTAAAAAATAACCTGAGATCCTTTTTCACCTCTTTTAACAGGATTGCCCATTGCTTCAGCTTGTTTATAGCTGAACCAATAATTGCTATTAAAACCCTTCGCGCTTGAATACATCCAAAGCAATAATTGATTAATGCCTTTATATGGCTCCAAATTGTGCCTATATTCGCGGTCAAGTATTTGGTTATTATTCCATGGTTTAATCCATGGTTTATTGCCTTTTTCTAAACAAGCAATAATTTCGTTTGTAACATCTTGATATATGTCTCTTTTCTTTTTTGGTTTATTTGTCATTGTATTATTCTCCGCTGTTAATGATTGACAATAACCTCATTATGCATAATTGACGTTTAACGTCAAGTATTAATTATAAGCTATCTATTATAAGCATATTATGCAATTATATTATTAGCTATTAATTATATGCTATTAATAAGAGCAAATAACATTTAAAGCATTTATCTATTTTTAGCATTTGTTGTTTATTAGCTTTAATCAGTTGGTGCATATAACTGCTGTTATTGCTTGCCATATCATGCATGCGTGTATGCTTATTATAGCTATTATTAGCTTGTAGACTTATAAGCTATTGATTTTATTGCAATGATCACAGGCTTATTAGCTACGAACATTACAGCAATCTATTATTTGCTAGGCTTTTGTTGCTTTTATTTTACAAGCAGTCAATAACCCCACCCTCGCTACATGCAGCGCGTTACATATGTCATATATGCTATCAAAACTAGCATCACCCACACACACAGCCCCACTTACATAAAAGCAACACACCGCTGCAAAATAAAATAATTGACGTTATACGCATAAAAGATCTTGCGCTATGTACTCAAATAAGCTATATGTTGTGTATAATAGCATTTCCTTCTCCAATGATTGACAATGAGGATATGCAGAATGCTATTCATATTATTTGTCCAACTAGGCAGCTTGTAATGAGCTGCCTTTTTTTGGGAGTTTACAATGCAGCTAACCAAGAGACAGGAATCTTTGCTATCGAAGCATGGCGATCATCATAGCAAGAAGCATATGGATGAAATGAGAAAAGCCATGACGAAGAAGAATCCTTTGTCTTTCAGTGAAGCGCATAAGATGGCAATGAGGAAGGTTGGCAAGTGAGTTCACCAGCTTGGACAAGGAAAGAGGGCAAGTCACCGACTGGTGGATTGAATCAGAAAGGCAGGGATAGTTACAAGGGTAATTTGAAACCGCCTGTACGTTCTGGTGACAATCCAAGACGAGCTTCTTTTTTAGCCAGGATGGGGAATATGCCAGGGCCTGAGTACAAGGATGGCAAGCCCACAAGGTTGTTGCTCTCTCTGAGAAAATGGGGAGCGAGTAGCAAGGAGGATGCCAGGAAGAAGGCAAAGAATATATCGAAACGAAATGAAGCGAAAGGATAGGACATGCCAGGAAAGAAAAAAGGTAAAGGCGGCAAGAGATACTAATGATGACGCCAAAGAAAAAGAAATTAGCGGCTATGTATGGCGATCCCAATAAGATTACGAGGGGTGATGTGATTACGGCTGCTAAGAAAAATCAGGAAAAGAAGAAAAAGAAATCAATGATAGGTGCCGCATGAGTTTGTATGAGAATATTAACAAGCGCAGAAGGGCTGGTACATCCAGGCCGAAAAGTGAATCGACCATTACCGATAAGGCTTATGCGAACATGAAGGCTGGTTTTCCAAATTCAAAGAAGAACAAGGCAAAGCGCAAGTCATTGATGAGTGCCTAATGCCAAGGCATGCCAAGGGTACATCGATTGTGACGATGGATATGATGGCATTGGTTTGTGATCGTTTATCGGATGGTGAGAGTTTAACGAGTATTTGTGCGAATACTGAAAACCTACCTCATCGAAAAACGATTATGGCGTATGTGCAGAATAATGAGGATGCCTGGGAGATGTACAGCAAGGCCAGGGCGATACAGGGCGAGCATATTGGCGATCAGATGCGTGATATTATGGATGCCCCTATGCCGACAGATCCAAAGATGGCAATGGCAGAAGTTCAGTGGCGAAGGGTAAAGCTTGATAATCTGGATAAGCTGCGAAGGCAATTGCAGCCATTAGGCGGTGTGCGGAATAATCCGAATGACAGTAAGGCCACCAGTGGCAGTATTACGCTGAGTTGGGATGGCTAAAAATGGACGCAATAACAAGACATCATTATTTAAACATAGCTAAAGGCAATGCAATCCCTACAGAGCAAGGATTGACAACTGTTTTAAATGTTACGGTTGAAGAAGATGGTAAGCATACTGTTTATCCTAGTGCCTGGGATGGTAAAATAGTTAAGAATACTGATGATATTGTTAGATTTTCTAAAAAGCAAAATGTTAAATGGCCTTCTTTTAATAGCGAGGAAGAAGCAAATACCTGGTATCAGGGTATAAAAAAGCGTTGGCAACCGATAGGTAACGATCCACAAAAAGCTCAAGATATACTAGATGGTAAGATTAACCCTTTTCGTTCAATCATTTCGCAGTAAAAGATTGGCCTAAGGATGCAGATTAAAATACCTTATAACCCTAGGCCGTTGCAGCGTGAGTTGCATACCAAGCTTAAAGATAAACGCTGGGGTGTTGTAGTTTGTCATCGAAGATTTGGTAAGACGGTCATGGCGATCAACCACCTTCTGCGAGATGCGATATTAAGCGATAAGCCCAATCCAAGGTTTGCGTATATTGCGCCAACGTATCGGCAAGCCAAAGCAGTAGCATGGGATTATCTAAAGCAATTTAGTTCTGCAATACCGACAACGAGGTTTCACGAAACAGAATTGCGGTGTGATTTGCCTAATGGTGCTAGAATACAGCTATTGGGTGCGGAATCGCCAGATAGCTTGCGTGGGATCTATTTAGATGGCTGTGTGCATGATGAGTATGCACAAATGCCAGCGTCTTTATTTCCTGAGATTATCAGGCCAGCGTTAAGTGATCGCAAGGGATATGCGATATTTATGGGTACGCCACAAGGTATGAATAGCTTTTTTGAGCTACATGAGATGGCGAAGGATTCAGAAGATTGGATTACCGCGACTTACAAGGCTAGTGAAACAGGTATTCTGGATGATGAGGAATTGGACAGTGCCAAGAAAAGCATGTCTGAGGATCAGTTTAATCAGGAATATGAATGCTCATGGGTTGCCAATGTTCCTGGGGCAATATGGGCTAGAGAATTAGAAAAAGCAAGCCAGGCTGGGCGCATGACCAATGTTCCTTATGATGAGGGGCAAAAGGTTGATACCTGGTGGGATCTAGGGGTGAATGATAGCACGAGCATCTGGTTTACGCAGAATGTTGGTCGTGCCATTCATGTGATTGATTATTATGAAAATCGTGGTGAGGGATTGAATTTTTATGCAAGAATCTTGCAGGAAAGAGGGTATTTGTACGGTACACACAATGCCCCCCATGACATCGAAGTGCGAGAGTTGGGTTCTGGTAAGTCCAGAAGGGAAGCGGCCTATGATCTGGGAATTAATTTCAGAGTGGTGCCGAAACTGCCCTTGGAGGATGGCATCCATGCCGCCAAGATGATTTTGGCTAAATGTTATTTTGATCGTGATCAATGCAAAGTAGGGCTGGAAGCTCTTAGGCATTATCACAGGGCATACAATGAAAGAATGAAAACCTTTCGCTCTACGCCTGTACATGATTGGTCATCTCATGCCAGTGATGCTTTTCGGTATTTTGCCGTTGGTCACAGGGATGTAAGCCATGCTATTAGACCGCCGCAAAGACAGGCAGAAATGAATTATAATCCTTTTGAAGTGAGGGCATAATGGGATTTTTTACAGATTTTGTAAACAATTTAAAGCGTAATTTTACCGATCCTGTTGGATTGGCACAGGATATGGGCGCAGCGGAAGAAGCTAGTGGAATTAAAGAAAGCGAAAGACGTTTTAAACGAGCTGAATCTGATATGAACAAAGATATAAAAGAAGGTATGTTTTACACAAAGCCTATGAACATATCTAAATCTGAAGGTGAGCAAAGGCGTGATGATCGTGATGCTGCTAAAGCTGCACAAGCAACAACAGCGGCAGCATCTGCACCAGCAGCAGCGGCTACGACAACAGCAGCAGCGGCAACGCCAGTAGAAACGGCTCAATCTGTTATGACGCAATTAGCTGATACGACAAAATCAACAAGTTCAGCAACGGTTGAAGAGGCAAAAAAAGATAAAAAAAGAGGTTTTAAAGGTGGCACGATAGCAACATCAGCGCAAGGATTGCTATCGAGTGATATGACAGGACTTAGGCCTAAAAGGTCGTTATTGGCTGGTGCGTAATGGCTTATGGTAAAAAAAAGAATATGGCTGGCATGATGGGGGCCTTATCATCCCAGCCATTGCAAAATATGCGGTTTTCTATGAATTTTAATCCATTAGAGCGATTAAATCAGCGTATGGCTGGTAAGTCACAAGGCCGAAGTATGGCTGGTGTCAAAAAGAAAAAGCAATCATTGTTAGGAATGTCTTAATGACGAAACCAAATAAAATGGTCGATCAGCTGAATCGAAAGCATGAGAAGCTTTTAGGTCAGAGATCGAATTGGGAAAAACATTGGCAAGAGCTTGCTGATTATTTATTGCCAAGAAAAGCCGATATTACCAAGAAAAGAACGCAAGGTGATAAAAGGACAGAGCTAATTTACGATAGCACAGGTATACACTCTGTTGAGTTGCTTGCCAGTAGTTTGCATGGCATGTTGACAAGCCCAGCAAACCCCTGGTTTTCCATGCGGTATAGAGATTTACAGCTGGATCAGGATGATGAAGCTAATGAATGGCTAGAAGGTTGTACCCAGTTATTAAACAAGGCTTTACAGCGGTCTAATTTTCAACAGGAAATCCATGAATTGTATTATGATTTAGTGGTATTTGGTACGGCATGTTTGTTTATTGAATATGATGCAGATGGATTACGTTTTTCCGCTAGGCATATTGGTGAATTAGCCATATCTGCAAATGCGGAAGATCGTATTGATACGGTCTATCGTTCTTTTGATTTGACAGCAAGACAGATTGCACAGCGTTTTGGAAAAGATGATTTGCCAGATAGAGTGCAGAAAGACCTAGATAAAAACCCTTATAACGAGCATGAGATTGTGCATGTTGTTTATCCAAGAGAAGATGGTACGGCAGGGCCAATCAACAAGCCTGTTATTTCAATTTACTATCATAAAGAAACCAAAACACTGCTAGGTGAAGGTGGATTTGATGAGTTTCCTTTTTGTGTTCCTCGTTTTAACAAGGACAGCACAAGTAATTATGGTCGTTCCCCTGGAATGAGTTGTCTAAGCGATGTCAAAATGGTCAATCGTATGTCTGAAGTGAGCATACGATCCGCGCAAAAGCAACTTGATCCTCCCTTAATGGTTCCTGACGATGGGTTTCTTCTACCTGTGCGTACCACCCCTGGTGCGCTAAATTTCTATCGTACTGGAACTAGAGATCGTTTAGAGCCTTTACAGGCTGGAGCGACCAACCCTATTGGTCTGAGTATGGAGGAACAGCGTAGAAACTCTATTCGTTCTGCTTTTTATGTTGATCAACTACAATTAAACCAAAGCCCAAGTATGACGGCAACCGAAGTGTTGCAGCGTAATGAAGAGAAAATGCGTCTTTTGGGGCCTGTTATGGGGCGATTGCAAAGCGAATTACTGCAACCGCTTATTCAGCGTAGCTTTAAATTATTGCTTAGAAATGGTGAATTGCCTGTACCTCCAGAAAGCTTGCAGGGACAGGATATTGATATTGAATATGTATCGCCATTAGCCAAAGCACAGAAAATGACCGATTTGCAATCCATGATGCGTGGTTTGGAAATTATGTTGCAATTGGCAGAAGTTGCGCCTGTTATGGATTATCTGGATGAAAATGGCCTTGTGAAGTATTTAATTGATGTAGCTGGTATTCCAGCAAGAGTCATACGGTCTGATGATCAAGTAGCAGAAATTCGAGAGGCAAAAGCAGAACAGCAACGCATGATGGCAGAGCAACAGCAAGATATGCAAGCTGCGGATCAAATGCAGAAAACAGCTCCTATGATGAAAGTCTTGGCTGAAGCGTCTAACGCAGAAACACCGCCAGCTGCATGAAGAATATTAACGAAATAAGGACAGAAGATCTAAAACGCAACTATCGTTTTCTGTTTGAAACAAATGACGGCAAGGTTGTGCTGGAGCATTTAAAAAGATGTTTTGGCTTTTATCAATCAACATATGCCAAGGGTGAGCCTTATGATACGGCCTTTTACGAAGGGCAAAGGTCTGTTGTGCTTAATATTCTTAGAATGATGGAACCGCAAAAGAAAATAGAACAGCAAAAGGAAGTCAACAATGAGTGAAACAGAGACAACTCAGGCAACTGAATCTCAGGAGGTCGCAGCCCCAGCAGAAGCTGCACCAGTAAGTTTTATCGAAACTCTGCCAGAAGATATACGCATGGAACCAAGTTTAAGAAACTTTACAGATGCCGCTGGATTAGCAAAATCCTATGTGCAAGCACAAAGAATGATTGGTGTTGATAAGATACCAATCCCAGGACAATCAGCAACAGATGAGGAATGGAACAATGTTTATGAAAGGTTGGGAAGGCCTAATGCGCCTGATCAATATGATTTTAATGCCGTTGATGGTTTTGAAGAAGGTGATTTGGCTTCTTTTAAGCAAATTGCTCACGATACTGGTCTTAATGGAAAGCAAGCTCAACGTATGGCGAAGTCGCTTGCCGAAAAAGCCAGTGCGGAAATCGAAGCCAGAGAAGCGCAAGCCACAACGCTCATCGGTGAAACGAAAGCAGAGCTTGAAAGAGAATACGGCAAGGCGTTTGACCAAAAAATGAAAATGGCAAAAAATGCTGCTGTGCAGTTGTTGGGTTCAACAGAGCCTTTAGACAATATTGTTTTAGAAGATGGTCGTTTGCTTGGCGATCATCCAGCAATTGTAAAATTGTTTGTACAGTTAGCAGATGCGATGGGTGAGGATTCTCTGGAAGGAGAGCCGCAAGAGCTTATTATGACGCCACAAGAAGCCAATCGTAAGATTATGGAGCTTATGGCAAAAGATACGCCTTATTGGGATAAGTCGCACCCACAACACGATTTTTATGTTAAGGAAGCCCTTGCGCTGAGAGAACATATGTAATTTAGGGCAACCGTTTATCGATCCTGATGCAAGTTGTAAGTCAACAGTATAGCGCGGCTCAAGACGCAAGAATGATCTCGCAAGAGGTAATCAGACGCAAAACATAGTGAAACTTTAGATACAGGAGGTGTGCTTTGAGTACGCAAATAACCACCGCCTTTGTCCAGCAGTATTCTGCTAACGTACAGATGCTATCACAGCAAATGGGTTCCCTTTTGCGTGATACTGTAGATTCAGAATCTGTAAATGGAGATAAGGCATTTTTTGAGCAAGTGGGGCAAGCAGCTGCACAAGCTCGAACAACCAGACATGGGGATACTCCCTTAATGGAAACGCCACATAGCCGTAGAATGGTAACATTAACGGATTACGAATATGCGGATCTTATTGACGATCAGGATAAGCTACGCTTGTTGATTGATCCAACATCAACCTATGCAAGGGCAGCCGCCGCTGCCATTGGTAGAGCGATGGATGATACAATTATTTCTGCTATGGGTGGTACCGCTAAGACAGGTACAACTGGTTCAACATCAACAGCTTTACCGTCAGCACAGAAGATTGCTCATGGTAGTACAGGTCTTACCATTGCAAAGCTTGTAACGGCTAAGAAAAAGCTAGATGCGAAATCAGTTGATCCATCTATCCCTAGATACATTGTTGTATCGCCAGAGCAAATTGAAGATCTGCTTAATAGCACCACTGTAACAAGTGCTGACTTTAATACGGTCAAAGCTTTAGTACAGGGTGATATTGATACATTTGTCGGTTTTAAGTTTATTACCAGCAACAGACTAACAGACGATGGTACAAGCCGTTTATGTTATGCCTGGGCGCAAGATGGTATGAAGCTTGCCATTGGCAAAGAGCCGACAGCTAAGATCGATGAACGCTCTGATAAATCATATGCAACGCAAGTCTACTACTGTTCTTCTTTTGGTTCGACCAGAATGGAAGAAGAAAAAGTAGTTGAAATTGCTTGTAACGAATAAGGAGGGCTGATTTATGGGTACTGTTTATTCAGATCAAAAAACAAAGTGGGATCAAAATGTTCCAAAAGAGATGATCAAGCCAAACGAGCTTGGTGGTCGAATGAGGATTGCATATGGTTCTTACACTGCCTCTGCTGAGCAAAGCGATATACACATGTTTAACTTGCCCAATGGCGCAAGAATTTTACATGGTGAGCTTGTTCATGCAGCTTTAGGCTCTTCAACAACGCTTAGTGTTGGTCATGCAGAATATAAAGATGTAGATGGCACAACAGTAGCAGCTGATGTTGATGAGTATAAGGCAGCAGCGGCATCAACGTCTATAACAACTGTATCAATCGCAGCAACAGCTGCACTTGGCAAAAACAGTGTAGTGAATGCTGATAAAGATGGCATTCCTATAACAGTGAGCCTTGCTGGAGCTAACGGCTCTGGATTGATAGAGTTAACAATGTATTACGTTGTTGATTAATATAAAGGGGGGAGCAATCCCCCCTTCTTTTTTTTTTAGAGGGAACAAATGGCATCAAAAGTTGATATTGCAAACTTTGCGTTAAATAGCATTGGCGCAAGCACAATCAGTTCTTTAACAGAAAACACAAAAGCTGCGATTGTTATCAATCAAAGGTTTGATAGTGTTCGTGATGCTGTTTTTCGCTCTCATCCTTGGAATAGTCTTATAACAAGAGCAACTTTATCCAAGGATAGTTCCTCTCCTACTTTTGGCTACGAAAATCAATTTATCTTACCTACCGATCCTTTTTGCTTGCGTGTATTAGAATTTAGCAATGGTACATTAACATATCCTATGGATAACATGACAAGTATTGATGGTTCGCCTGTATTTGTCATTGAAGGTAGAAAACTGCTTACGAATGAAGGAACGGTAAAAATTAAATATGTTGGTCAGGTTACAGACACAACGCAATACGACAGCAATCTAACAGAAACATTATCGGCTAGATTAGCCCATGAGATTTGTTATGCGATTACAGGAAGTACATCGCTTATGACGCAAACGTATCAATTGTATCAGGAAAAACTAAAAGAAGCGCGGTTTGTTGATGCAACTGAAGGCGCACCACAACGCATTGAGGCTTCTGACTTTATCGAAGCGAGATTCTAAATGGCAAAGTCGGCTCCAGCTTTATCGTCTTTTACAGGCGGTGAATTATCGCCAAAGCTAGAAGGCAGGGTAGGATTACAAAAGTATCGTGAAGGTCTTTCTGAGCTTACGAATTTTGTTGTTTTACCGCAAGGTGGCGTTACGAGAAGGCCAGGCACAGAATATCTAGGAGAAGTTAAGGATAGTGATGACATAACTCGATTGATTCCTTTTCAGTTTAAAACAAGTGATACGTATATTCTTGAATTTGGTGATCAGATTATGCGTGTGTATCGAAGTGGTCAGCAAATCTTAACAGGATCTGCTAAAACACTTACAGCCATTACAAAGGCTAATCCTGGCGTTTTAACAACAAGCACAAGTCATGGATTTAGCAATGGTGATGAAATATTTTTGTCGATGGTATCAAGCGGTACAACAATACCATTAGACAGCAATACTATGAACGAATTGCATGGTCGTAATTATCTGGTGGCAAATGTTACATCAACGACATTTACATTGACAGATTTACATGGTGTAGCAATTGATACGACAAATTTCTCAACATTTACTGCTGGTGAATCTCAAACAGTTGATAAGATCTTTGAGGTAGCAACGCCTTATAGCTCATCAGAATTAGCGGATGTCAATTTTGCACAATCTGCTGATACCATGTTTTTAGTGCATCCAAGTCATGCGATAAGAACATTAACACGATCGGCGAATAATAACTGGACTTTTGCAACTCCAAGTTTAACAAGCCCACCTAGTAGTCTAAATGCAAGCTCTGACAATTACCCTTCTGTGGTAACATTTTTTGAACAAAGGTTAGTGTTTGCAGCGACAAATAACAATCCGCAGACATTGTTTTTTAGTAAGAACGGTGATTATACAAATTTTACAGTGGGAACGAATGCAGACGATGCTTTAAGTTACACAATAGCTTCCAATACAGTTAATGAAATACGCTGGATGTCGGCAACAAGAGTATTAACAATTGGCACATCTGGTGGTGAATATGTTCTTACCACTGATTCAAACGGCCCTATTACGCCTACATCAACACTTATTAGAAAATATAGCAACTACGGCAGTGCTAAAGTTGCGCCAGTACAGGTTGCAGATGTAACGCTTTTTCTTCAGAGAAATCAACGTAAGGTGCGCGAGTTTCGTTACGTTGGAGATGTAGATGAAAGCGGTTATTCAGCCCCTGATATGACCATATTGAGTGAACATATTACAGATGGCGGCATAACAGAGTTTGCATATCAGCAAGAACCAGATTCAATTGTGTGGTGCTTGAGATCAGATGGTACGTTGTTAGGAATGACTTATCGCAGGGAAGAACAGGTTGTTGCCTGGCATAAGCATGTTATAGGTGGTTATTTTGGATCACCAACAATAACTGTAGCTAATTATGCATCTATTAGTGCTGGTAGCACAGTTACGCTTACAAAAGATGATGGAACGAGCGTTGTGTTTACAACAGATGCTGTGGGTAGTGGTGCTGCATCATCAGCTTTGCATTTTAGGCCAAACACAAGCAATAACGCGACAGCAACATTATTAGCAACAGCTATTAATAATCATAGTGATTTTGCAGCAAGTGCAACAGGTGCTGTTGTAACAGCAAGAGATAGTTCTGGAGGAGCTTTAACTATTACTTCTTCACAAAGTAATTTTTTTGCTGTTACATCACAGGCGCAATCAGTTGTAGAAAGCATTGCAACTTTACCAAGTGAATCTGGTGAAGATGAATTGTATTTAATTGTCAAGCGAACAATAAAAGGTTTGACAAAAAGATATGTCGAGCGATTGCAATCTATTGATTTTGGTAATTCGACAGAAAAAGGTTTTTTTGTTGATAGCGGCCTTGCTTATCCGACAGATTGGCCTACTGCTGGAACAAGTACGACAGCCATGACAGGGTTGTATCACCTTGAAGAAGAGGTTTTAGAAATTATGGCAAATGGGGCGGCTCATGCTAACCGAACCGTCTCAAGTGGTAATGTCACTTTAAGTTTTAACGCAACAACAGCTGTTATGGGATTTCCTTATAATAGCGTTATGCAGACATTGCGTTTGGAAAGCGGTAGTGCAGACGGCACCTCACAAGGTAAACCAAAACGTTTGCATGGCATTACAATACGATTATTTCGTTCTGTTGGATTAGATGTTGGAGCAAGTTCTGATTCATTAGAAACCCTTAATTTTAGAGATAGTTCAATGGCAACAGATACAGCTGTTCCATTGTTTACTGGCGATAAAGAAGTCGAGTTTACAGGCGGTTTTTTTGAAGATGATCGTGTCTTTATTCGTCAAACACAAGCTTTACCATTAACCGTCTTGGCTGTTTATCCAAGACTTAACACATTCGATATATAATATGTTTTGGCAAGCCGTAACAGCAGGGGCTGCACTTTACAGTGCTTTTTCACAAAAAGCAGCGTATGATGATGCAGCAGACGCAGCAAAAGAAGTTGGCGAAAAAAACGCACAACTTATTGAGCGTGATATTGATTTGTTAGAAAAGCAAAGAAATATCATTAATACCAATAATAATATTTTTAAAACTAGACGAAAAATAAGTTTAGATGAGGTGCAAAGCCAAGTTAGGGCAAATACAGCCTTTGCTGGCATTGACATCGCGAGCGACACTACTTTTGAGAATTTAGCACGAAATGCAAGGGAATATGATTTTGAAATAGCAACAGCTGATTTTAATAACGAAGTAGCTAATATGCAAATAACAGACGCACAGGAAGATAAGCGATTATCCGCTGAGCTATCGCGCATGGAAGGAGGAATGCAAGCCGCAAGTTTGCGTTCTCAAGGCACGACATCGTTAATTAGTGGCCTAGGCCAAACAGCAAGAATGATTGATCAATATGGGTTTTTTAGCTAATGAGAATACCAACATATAGAGCGCAAGTATCACCGACAGGTGAAGCACCTGGTCAGCCAATTAGAACAAGGTATAATGCGAATATAGCTGTGCAAAGCCAGCTAGATAAAGCAAAGCCCTTAAATGCCGCCTTACAAGAAATAGGTGAATTTGCAAGAGTGCGTTATGAGATGGCAAGGGATAACTTGCTTAATGAAGCAACACTTGCTGCTGATGAAAAGATATTTGAAGCTTATAGAGACTTAAAAGATAGCAAAGACTTTAATCGTGTTTTAGATGGTGACAATCCTCTTTGGAACCAACGTATGCAAAAAGTCAAAACAGACTTGCAAAAGACATTAGGCAAGGACAAATACAGCAACAGCAAATTTAATGCGTATTTTAATCAATCTGAATTGCGTAATCGTTTTAAGCTTAGAGGTGTTATTGATACAAGAGTAAAACAAGCTGCTGTTCAATATCGCAATATGCAAAATCAAAATTTTGCAAAAACACATGGAAACAAAGACGGCAACATTAATGATGTAAAAAATGACCTTGTTTTGCTCGACGTCAACGCATCAAGGTTGGCTTCTCACAAAGTAAAAAATCAATCTTTTTTTGATTATAGCAAAATGAGTAAGCAATCGAGATCTACTCTTATGTTTACGGCAGAAAGAGCTTTAGTAGATTATGCCTTTAATGCTGATAATTTAAGCTCTATGCAAGTTATTGAGAATGTGGTTGATGCTGTAGTTAATAATCAAAAAACAGCAGATAATAGCTACACAACACAATTATTAAGTTTAATAGCGCAAACCGAAGGTAAGGATGCAGCTATAAATATTATTAGAAAAGTAGCTTCTGATTCACAGTTTGTCGACAAAATAACTAATAATTTGCCATCTGATATACGAAAAGCAAAAATAAATGAATTAGAAGTAAAAACAAACGAATATCAAGACACAGTTGATAATTTAGGTAATTACCAATTATTAGATGAGAATGTTTTAGAGGAGTTAATAGATAAAGGATCAGCATTTAAAGAGATTGCAACAGGATTAGGCAGCAAAAGCATTGTGAATGATATTGATCGCTCCTTAAATAAAATAAATAGAAAAATTACAGACAAGGCGATTTTTAATGAATTTAATCAAATAATGCCAGTTAACCATCAGGCTTTTTATGAAAAATATGAAAAAGATCAAAAAACAGCAAATGGTGTAGCTAATTTTGAAACAGCAAAAAAAATTGTTGAAAATTACAATAAAGAATTATCACAAAACGAAAATAATGTTGTCGGTTTTTCTTTAGAAAAGTTTGGTGAAGATTATCAACTTGCAACTAACCAAGTCATGCCTAACATTTCATTTGATGAATTATCACAGCCACCTACAGATGCAACTAGAGCAAAAGTACAATCGTTAAAGAACTTTGCTGTTTGGACACAAAATAATGTTAAGCGTTCAGAAAACATGCAAGTATTGCCTAGGAGCATAATTAATAAATTTACTGATGTACAAGCGCGAAGCAACCGACTTGGTGATTTAACGTCTTTCCAAAATTTATTTGATCATTTTCAATCTGTTGATTTGTACGATGAAGTACTTATGCAATTAGGAGAAAGCCCAGCTTTGTTAGCTGTTGGAGATTTGATACAAAGAAATAAAACAGAAGATGCTAATTTAATACTTTCTGGCGTCAATAAATTATCAGATTCAAAAGATCTTGTTGTAAGTGATTTACGAAATTCTGAAATACATTCAAATATATTATCACAAGTTTTTGATACAAATACTGATGTTGGTCGATCAACTGTAAGAGCCTACAGTCAAGCGGCGCAAGCTCATCAAATAGCTAAATTTGACGCAAAAATTTATGACATAGATAATTATGATGGAAATAAAGATTTAAGAAAAGAACGCATAAAATTAGATGCTTTAGATTCAATAAATGCAGTTTTAGGAATATCTTTAGGGCCAGATAGCAATCAATATGGTGGCATACAGGAAATTAACAACAGCTTAATGTTAGTGCCTGATGCTTTTACAGCGGATGATGTTGAGCATTTTATATCTAATTTAAATAATGGCGACATTATTAATAGTGATGAAAGCATGGGTCTAACAGTTGATCCAAACACACTTAGAGATATTAGAGGTGGTGGTGATTTTGAATTTAAACCTATTTCAGCAAGTGAGGGCAGTAATTTATATGTTGCTTTTAAAAGAGAGCAAGACGGTCAATTAACGCTTGTTTCATTATTTCGTGATAAAGTTGAAACAGATGTGCATGCTGTATTTGATTTTAATACTATAAATTTAGGTATTAAATATACAGAAAATCCAGATAATAATTTGTCAGTTATTCAAGAGCAGCCAATTGAAGGTCTTGAAGATTTTGATTTAAGAAATCAACAGCAACAATTTGAATTGCCGTCATTTACAGGTAATTAACATGGTAGTTTTTACAGGCAAAACAGATACTTCTATTTACAAATTTGCGCCTAAAACAGCAAGAGGTGCATATTCATTTGTTGATAATTATAGTATGTCAAAAAAACTTTTTGATGTTTTAAATGCAAGTGATGCCGCTGGCAATGCCTATACAGAAGTATTAGATCCTATTGTCGCGACTATTAATAAACGAGCTAAAGAAAACAATTTAGATATTCCTGATAATCCTGATGCATCAGCAGCATCAAAATGGTCGGATATAGACATAAGAAAAACTCTTACTGAGCCTGGCATATCTTATAAAAAACAGATTGTTAATCCTGGTTTAGCAATGGTGGGTTACTCGTCTATTGATGAAATTTACGGAAACGATAGCGAAGCTAAGTTTAGCAATAGCTTAAATATCATGCTTGATTTTATACAACAATATCCAGATATATATCCAGAATATCAAAAGCTTACAAAAGAAAGTTTAGCTGAAGAAGTAAAAGCCCATGTATTGTCTATTAAAGAAGAAGCAGAAGATGTAGAATCTTTGTCTCCTGGTCTATCTAAAATAGTTGCAAGGTTTAGCGGTTCTGTTGGAGGTGCCGTTGGCGACCCTATTGTTCAAGGTTCGTTATTAGCTGGTATAGGCACATTAGGAATTGCAAGATTAAGCACAGTTATGCTTACAGAAGCAGTAATTGGTGCAGGGTCAGAAGCTGTAATTCAGCAAGACGTTAAAGATTGGCATGAATCATTAGGATTAGAAGTATCGTTAGGCGATATGTTAACAGCAATAGCAGCAGCTGGTGTTGGCGGTGCAGCTATTCCAGGCCTTTTTTATGTTGGTGGTAAAGCTATTACTCTAACAGCTAAACAAATGGCAGCAGGATATGAAGCGTTTAAAAAAGGTGGTTTGTTAAAAAGAAACGCTGTTAGAGATCAGCAAGAAGTACAACTACAAGCGCAAAAAGCACAAGAAGAAAACAATAATATTTACAAAGATGTAAGAGAAAAAACTGCTAAAGCTAATGAAGCAAGGGCAGAAAACATAGCTAAAGAAAAAGAAGCACTAAACGCACAATTTGAATTTAGGCCAAGTAATGTTCCTAATAGGCCAAAAAATATTGTTGCTGATGAGGTAAAACTTGAAAATATAAAAAAGTTACAAGGTAAAATAAAAACACTTGCTGAAACCTTGCCAAAGGGAAAAGCTCGTAAAGAAATTGAAAGCCTAAATGAAATTGTATCAAACGATGTTATCCAGCAAATAGAAAAAGCTATAGCTCAAAAACAATCAGCTGATATTTTTCCTTGGGCTAAAACAGAAATTAATCGTGCAGAAGCAACGCCAGAAGAATTATTAGCATCAGATTTAACAAATATAAAAGTAGAGGAAGCTCTTAATGTTATTGAAGAAGCTAAGTTATTTCCTTGGATAAAAAGTGAGTTAGGTCGTAGAACACAGCAAATAAAAAATATTGAGCTTGAAACAGCAAAGCCAACGCCTGTTAAACCTTTAACAAGCGAAAAAGTTAACAAAATTGTTAAAAATAATCCAAAAGTTTTAACTATGTCTGAAAAAGAATGGGGGGAATATAATCCTTTTAATCCTGACGGCACTAAAAACATGAAGGAATTAGGTATTTCTGATGATGATACTTTTTTAGATGTAGCTCTTTTAAGACAGCAAGCTACTTCTAAAACCAAACAAGTTGTGCGTGAAAATGAAATAGTACCGTCTAGTCAGGCAACAGGAAATAAATTTACTGACGATGCTGATAGTTCAGAAGCTTTTGATGATGTTAGTGAAGGCATTGAAAAAGAATATCCTGATTTAGAGAGAGAAGTTTTAGAAAACCAAGAAAATCCAGATGAAATTTTTCCGCTTACAGAAACATTAGAAGATGGAACAGAAGTTACTAGAGAGGTTTCTCTTAGCACAATAAAAAAAGAAAAAGAAACTGATGACATTTTAGAAAAGATAGTAAGTGAGTGTGCTAGATGAGTTATAAAAAATGTGTAACAGATAATCTTTCTAAGGAAACAGAGGGTGTTACAGAGCAACAGCGCATACAGTACAGAGATGATCTATTATCTAAATATGATCAGTACTATGATGAGTTTGTGCAAACAATGAACCCTGCACGCGCTTCTGCTAAAGCCGCAGAAAAAACAGCTAAACAAAAAGCGTATGAGAAAAGACTAAGGCAATATCGTAAATTATTACAATATTCTGCTTGGGCGCAAATTAAAAAAGACATGAATAGTTTTCGCACATTAATAAAAGGCGAAAAAGATATTTATGAAGGGGCTAAAGCTATCTTTACATATGATCAAGCTTCTAAATTTACTGATTTGCACACAATGACAATGACAGTAGAGCAAGATGCTTTAAGACGTTTAGATGGTTTTTTAGGTGAGTTTAAGCGCGATATTCTTACAAGGGTTAGAAACAAAGAAGAGTTAGATGATGTTGTTCGTAGAATATTAGGAGATAATGCTGCTGGTACAAAAGAAACAGCAAAATTTGCAGATGCAGTTACTAAAGTTTTTGAAGATTTACGTAAGCGATATAATCGCGCTGGTGGCACAATTGGCAAAATAGATAATTATTTTCCAGTAACACACAACACTTTAGCTGTAAGAAATGTAGATTTTAAAGATTGGTATGAATTTATTGCGCCAAAACTTGATCCTCATAAAATGATTAACAATAAAACAAACGAGGCTTTTGGCAATGATAAACAGGCTTTGTATGAAGCTTTAGAAACAGTTTATGAAAGCATTAGTACAAATGGTATGAATCAAGTTAATCCTGGTCAAAGCGGATTTGCAAAATCTATTGCTAATAGAAGGGCTGACCATCGCTTTTTAGCTTTTAACAATGCTAATGATTTTTTAGATTACAATGAAAAATATGGAGAAGGTAATCCATTTGATATTATTTTAGGTCACATTACGAGCATGTCTAAAGACATTGCTATAATGGAAAGATTAGGCCCAAATCCTAATGCCACTGTTAAGTATATACAGCAAACCTTAGAAAAAAATACGCAACTATCTAAAACTAAAAAAGGTGAGTTTCAAAAATTAGATCAAAAATCAAAAAAGGCAATTCAGCGTGTTAGTGATTATTACGAATATATTACTGGCGATGCTAACAACCCTGTTAATTCTGTTATGGGTAATTGGTTCGCTGGTTTAAGAAATTTATTAACGTCTGCACAATTAGGTGGTGCGTTTATATCAGCTATAACAGATCTTAATAGTTCAAGAGTTACAAGAGCGCATATCGGCTTATCTCAATGGAATACATTAAGCGATGTTGTACGCTTAATGGCCGTTGGTCAAAAAGGTATAGATAGGGGTAAGGTAGCTGTACGTCTAGGTCTTATATCTGAAGGCTGGACAGCATTGGCGAGTCATCAAATGAGAATGGTTGGTGAGTTTACAGGGCCAGAGCTAACAAAGCGTATTTCAGATATTGTGATGAAAACATCTTTACTATCTCCTTGGACACAAGCAAATAGATGGGCTTTTGGTCAGGAATTTCTTGGATTTATGGCAGATAGTGCTGGCAAAACATTTGACCAGTTAGACGAGCCGTTTCGCAAAACATTAGATGCTTATGGGTTTGATAGTCAATTATGGGATACCATTAGAGTTACTGAAAAATATATTGAGCCTGATAGTAAAGCTGATTTTTTTAGCATAGAAAATTTAAGACAAAGAACAGATCTATCTGCAAGACAAAAAGATCAATTAGTAAATCGTGTATTAGGCATGATTAATACTGAAACAAACTTTGCTGTTCCTAGCTCATCGCTCAAGGGTCGTACATTTTTTGCTGCAAACACAAGGCCAGGAACAATACCAGGTGAGTTAGCAAGATCTGTTCTTATGTATAAGAATTTTGGCGTAACCGTTATTAATACGCATATTATGCGTATGATTTCGCAAGCTGGCTTTATGAACAAAGGTGCTTATTTTGCAAACTTTATTGTGGCTTCTACTATTTTGGGTGGTGTTGCCTTACAAATGAAAGATGTAGCTAGAGGTCGCGATCCTAGACCTATTAATGAAAAATTTATTATTGCAGCTATGGCTCAAGGTGGAGGATGGGGAATCTTTGGAGATTTTTTATTTTCAGACATGAATCGATATGGCAGAGGCGGCATGTCAACATTATTAGGCCCTATTTATGGATTTGGGGAAGATACCTTTCGGCTTACGCTTGGAAATATTCAACAACTTGCAAAGGGTGAAGATACTAAATTTGCTTCTGAGATTGTGGATATGTTTTCTAAATATTCGCCTGGCAGCTCTCTTTGGTACACAAGGCTTGCATTGGAGCGAATGGTTTTAGACCAAATGAAAAAACTTACAGACCCTGATGCTCAAAAGAAAATGAACAGATATATGAAAAAACGCAAGAAAGAATACGATCAATCTTTCTGGTGGAAAAGAGGCAAAATGTCACCAGATCGCGCACCTCAATTTGAAAATATAATAGGAAGATAGCATGACAGTTTCATCATCAACAAACTCTGTGATACTCAGTGCCAATGGTACAGACCATAGTTTTGCTTTCACTTTTAAGATTTTTGCAGCAAGCGATCTAAAAGTCATTGTAAGAAGTGCGGCTGGCGTTGAAACGGTCAAAACATTAAACAGTGAATATATTATTGCTGATAGCTCTGTGGGGAATGCTAATGGCGGCAATGTTCTATTTAAGTTTAATACTGGCACCTCAAGCGATGCTCATTACAGCACAACTGATTTTCGGCCTGCAAGTGGTGAAAAGGTTATTTTAAGAAGAGAGCAACCACAAACACAAGGTTTAGACCTTGTTGCTAATGATCCTTTTCCAGCAGAAAGTTTTGAAGAAAGCTTAGATAAATTGACCTTTATGGTTCAAGATGTGCAAGAAGCTGTTGATCGAAGTCTTAAATTTAGCAGATCTAATTTATTAGATAACAGCGGTTCTACAATTTCAAGCACCTACATGGATTTGTCTGATGATGTAACGGCAAGAGCAAATAAAGTGTTGTCTTTTAATAGTCTTGGAGAGCCAATAGCAACACAAACTCTTGGATCTTTTAAAGGTAATTGGGCTGCTAGTACCCTCTATGCTGAGCGTGATTTAGTAAAGGACACAAGCACAAATAATATTTTTATTGTTTTATCAGAGCATACGTCATCTGGAAGTCAACCTTTAACAACTAATCCTAATAGTGACAAATACGCGGTTATAATTGATTATACAAATTACGTTAATTTAACTGTTTCTGGTACTCTTACTGCTGCTGCTTTTGATGCAAGTGATGGTGACATTACAAACGTAGGCAGCATTTCTGTTGATAAAATCAAAAATGATGCAACAGATATTCATATTGATGCAGATGGAACGATTTTGCTAGATGCAGATAATGTTGGTCTTATAAAATTACATGATGGAGGTGTCCCTTATGGAAATTTCAAAAGTTCAACTGGTCAACTTGTTATTTCTTCTGGAATTGGAGATGGCACAGCAGCGTTAACATTTTCTGGGGCTAATGTTACAGCAGAGGGTAATTTGACCATAAATGGAGATCTTGATGTTACAGGTTCTTTTGATATGTCTGATGCAAACATTACAAATGTTGGAAGCATTGCATTAGACACAATTACGAGTGATGCTTCTGATATTACATTAGATGCTTCAGGAAGTGTTATTTTAGATGGCAGTACAAGTGTTATTTTTAAAGACAATGGTACTTCATTAGCAGAAGTTGTTAACAGTGGTACTAATACTTTTAGATTAAGAAGAACAACTGATAATTTAAATTTATTAACTTTTCTAGGTTCAAGAAATGCTTCTTTTGGTGCTGGTGCTCTTTTTCTTGATGACGTTATAATTCAATCTAACACTTCTGCAACGAGTGTTGGGCCAATTCTTGATCTTTATAGAAATAATACCTCACCTGCTGATGATGATTTAATCGGTAAAATTGTATTTTCTGGCAAAGCTTCAAATGGTGATAAAGTTGATTATTATGAAATTTTTACGCAAATACTTGAAACAGATAATTCAAAAACAGGATCATTAAAAATTAAAGGTATGACTGGTGGAAATTCTATTCCTAGGATGGACTTTAATAGGTATGAAACTGTTATAAATGAGGATGGAAACAATCTTTCGTTTCGCGTAGAAAGTAACTCAGATCAAAATACCTTAGTTGTAAAAAATACTGCCAGAGTAGGTATAAAAGTAGCAGATCCTACAGTTACTTTTGATGTGGCTGGGGATGGCAAATTTTCTACTGATCTTTCTATTGGAGATGATTTGTCTTTAATAAGTGATGCAGCTGTATTAAATTTTGGTGCTGATAGTGATGTAAGTTTAACGCACGTTGCTGATATTGGTTTGCTTTTAAATAGCACAAGACAACTACAATTTGGTGATAGCGGCACATATATTCATCAGTCGGCTGATGGTGTTCTTGATCTTGTTTCAGACAATGAAATAGAAATAAATGGTGTAAATATTGATATTAATTCAAGTGGTACAATTTCTATTCAAGGAGCTACTACTTTTACAGATACTACAACAATTAATGATAATTTTATATTACAACTAAATGGCTCTGATAAAATAACTTGGGATTCCAGCAATGAAAGACTTACTTTTGAAGAAAATGTAAAACTTAATTTTGATGGTGATTTGCATATCTATCACGATAACAACCATTCGTATATCGAAGATGTAGGAGTAGGCAATCTTATTCTACGTGCGAGCAGTGGATCAGACATAATTTTAAAAGGCCATAATACTGAAACTGTTACAGTGGATGACGCAAAGGTCTTGCTTGCTGGCACAACACAACTTCAATTTGGTGACAGTGGTACATACATACACCAATCTGCTGATGGTGTTTTAGATTTAGTTTCTGATACAGAAATTGAGATAAATGCAACTACTATAGATATAAATGGCAATGTTGATGTTACTGGAACTGTAACGGCTGATGGGCTGACTGTGGATAAAACAGACACTGGCACATATTCATCCACAGCAATTGATGACACTGTATTAATAACTCGTAAGAACAGTAGTGGCACTAATAATCAAGTTGTCGGAATAAAGTTTGACGTAACTCAAGCATCAGGCTCTACAACAGGTATAGCAGGCATATCTGCCGTTCAGCCTACGAATGTTAGTTCTGCTGACCTTGTATTTCAGACCAGAAATTCAGGTACTATTGGCGAACGAATGAGGATAGATAGTTCAGGTAATGTTGGGATTGGCACGACTAGCGTTGGCGCAAAATTAAATGTAATTGGTGCTGGTAGATTTGATAACTCAAATAGTACACCAGTCCGATTACATATTAATAACAGTGGTTCTAATGATTACGCATCAATTTACGCAGATACAGCAAGTGCATTTAAAAACTTAGTAATTAATCCAGATGGTGGTAATGTTGGTATTGGCACTAGTCCTAGTCAGAAACTTCATGTTTCTGGTGGTAATTTTCAGCTTGTAAATGGTTCTTCTACGTTGTTTTTGGGTGATGGTCCAAACCTTGTAAGTAACGCTCCTACATCTTCATCAGCAATCCGTTTTGATAGCGATAACTTGCTTTTTAGTTATAGCAACAATGAACGCATGAGAATAAATAGTTCAGGCAATTTATTGGTGGGTAAAACTAGTTCAGCAACAAACACGGTTGGGATTGAAATTGACGGTGCAAATGGCGTTGGGGTCTTTACAAGAGACGGTAACGCAGCGATTGAAGTAAACCGAAAAACATCTGACGGCACTATTATAAATCTTCGCAAAGATGGCTCTACTGTGGGAAGTATTGGGGTTGCTGACAGCGGTGACAGGATTTACCTTGGCGGTTCTGGTGCAAACCGTGGTATTGCTATTGATAGTAGTGCTTCTGTTGTTATTCCTTCCACAAATACTGGTGGACTTGCAGATGCACTTATTGGGTTAGGTACATCTACCGCACGCTTTACAGAACTCTTTCTATCTTCTAGCCTTAGACTTACTGACAGTTCAAACACACATAAATATTCAATCACTAGTTTGTCAAGTGATGCTTTACAATTCTATGATACTACAGCTAATGCAGAACGCATGAGGATTGATAGCTCTGGTAATGTATTAGTGGGTACTACATCATTAACTACAGGTACATTAGGTAGTTCAAATACGTTTTTAGAACTTTCGGCTGGTACAAATAATGGCTCTGGAACTTTAATTTTATCAAGAAACACAACTACAGATGGTAACGAAGTAGGTGGGGTAAGATTTGCTAATCAAAACAATGGAGATGATGATGGTCTTGATGCAGATGGTAGATTGATTGCTGCAATTAGTGCAAGATTACAAACAAGTGATAGTAATGCTGGTGATGATAGTGGAGGACATTTAGTTTTTTATACAAAACCTGAAGCTGGTAATTATGCAGAACGCATGAGGATAGATAGCTCTGGTCGTTTATTGTTAGGTACTACTAGTACAACTTTGTATGACGCAACATCTGGTGGTGGTATTTTAGCTGTTCCAAATAGTAGTACAACTATTGCTAGACAGTCTACAGGTTCAACACAGCCTTTGTTAATATTAAATGAAACAGGTGTAGATGGTACACTCCAAGAGTTCCGCAAAGACGGCTCTATTATGGGGAGAATTTCCTCTACATCAACTGGGGTTGCATTAGGAACTCCGACAGGCAGTGGTTCTGGTTTGCATTTAATATCAAATGCAATTTTACCTTCTACGTCTACTGGTGGTACTGCTGATGGAATAAAAGATTTAGGCAGTGATTCTAGTCGTTTTAAAGACCTTTACCTTTCTGGTGGTGCATACATAGGTGGCACAGGTAGTGCAAATTATTTAGACGATTATGAAGAAGGTACTTGGACACCTAATCCATACGGAGCTACTACAGCAGGAACATATAGTAATTTAGCTAGAGCAGGAAGGTATATCAAAGTCGGTGATATGGTTTATATAAGTGGTTATATTTATGGATCAATTACTGGTGCAGCAGGTGAGGCTCGTGTGGGTGGACTTCCTTTTCAAAAAGATAGTAATGATCAGGGATTAGCAACTGTTCAGTGGAATAATTGTCCTTTTGACACGATAGCTTCAGATGAACATCATCCTGTAGGTCTTATCTATACGGATTATTTATTTGTCAGAGCATCAGATAGGGTAGCTCAAGGAGCATATTATACCTGTGTTTGGAATAATAGTACGATTAGTTATTACAGATTTAGTGCTACATATAGGGAGGCATAATTTATTATAAAGGAGAAAAAAATGGCATTAACAGAAGAAACAATAGAAGATAAAATAGAAGTAGTTGGAGATTACAAAATAGTTCAAGTAAGAACTGCAACTGTAATTAAGAAAGATGGGGTAGAACTTACTCGTTCATTTCACCGTCATGTAGTGCAACCAACAGATGATACATCAGGGCAATCTGATGAAGTAAAAGCTATTTGTAATGTAGTACATACAGATGCAGTTAAAGAAGCCTATAAGAAACACTTAGAGAGTCAAACAGGAGTATAACATGGCAGCAGCATGGACAATCGTAAACACAGAGTATGACGTTAAAGGAACAAAAGGTACTAATCAGATAATTACTCTTCATTGGGAATGCACAAACAGTGAGGATGTTACAACGGATGGCGAAACTGTAACGCATAGTGGTAGAGTTTATGGCTCAATAGGTATACCAGAGCCATCAGGTACGTTTATTGAATACGCAAAAGTTACAGAAGAGCAAGCAAAAAAATGGTTACTTGCAGTGATCGGTGATGATCAGGTCAAAGCGTATGAGGACGCAGTACAAAATCAGATAAATCTATCAAAAGCACCCACACAAGGAAGTGGTAAACCCTGGTGACAGAGATTGATGATATAAGACGATTGCGCTCCGATTTCGAGATGTATCGAGCAGTCAATGATGAAAGACTTGAAACCTTAACGAAAGCTATCAAACGCTTAGAAATGATCCTGATTGGTTCAGCTGGCTCAACAATCCTATTATTAATCTCCTTAGTTATTAGATCTTAAAATGCTAGATCCAGCTACCATTGCAGCTGCTGTAAGCGTTAGTACGGCAGCGTTTAATAATTTGAAAAAAGCTTTTGCAATGGGGCGCGATATTGAGCAGATGGGTAATGATTTATCACGCTGGATGAAAGCATCAAGTGATATAGATAATGCAGTAAAGTCTTGTAAAAACCCACCTTTTTATAAAAAGATGTTAAGTGGTGATAGTGTAGAAGAAGCTGCCATGAAAAGTTTGGTTGCACAAAAGAATTTAGAAAAGCAAAGATATGAATTGCAACAATATGTAAAGTTTAAATTTGGTGTAAAAGCTTGGGATGACTTGCTTAAGATGGAAGGTACAATTAGAAAGCAAAGACAAGAATTAATATACAAAAGACAAGAGCTACAACAAAAAATTATTGAGGGTGTATTTGTGGTTATTCTAGTTTGCTCATTAGTAGGTTTAATCTTCTTTGCTATTTGGTTGAAAAAACAACAGAGCCAAACATAATGCACATTCTTATCATCATTCTTTTAGTATTTTTAGCCTATTATGAAGTAAATCATTGGTGGAAACCTTGGTGGTTACATTTGGATTGAGGTAGAACATGACACAAAAAAAATTAGAAAAAGGATCTGCATGGGAGATCTTAGATAAAAATGGTGATGGCATTGTTGATGACAAAGAGATGGCTATAAGGGAACGCATGGTTCTCTTAGAAAACAGAGATAAAAAAGAAGATCAGCAGCGTTACATTGTTTGGTTTTCTGCTGTAACTGTTACGGCTTTTATAGTCGTTCTAATGACACCATTCGTACCTATAGAAAGAATAGATCATTTAAGCGGAATAGCTGAAATTTGGGTACTATCTAACATGGGAGTTATAGGCAGCTTTATAGGATTTAACCAGCTGGCTAAAAGGTCAAATAAGGAAGAAAATAAATGAGTTTACTTACAAGCTTAATAAAACCAGCTACTGATATTTTAGATAAAGTCATTGAGGACAAGGATCAAAAAGCTAAATTAGCACACGAATTGGCAACTATGGCTGATAAGTTGGCGCATGAACAACGACTTGCACAGATTAAAGTTAATGAAGCAGATGCAAAAGGTAATTGGTTTCAATCAAGCTGGCGGCCATTAACAGCTTATGTTTGTTTGTCTGGTTTTGTAATAAATTATTTAGTAAGTCCATTAGCTGCGCCTTTTGGCGTGGTAATCCCACAAGTTGATGTTTCCATGATGCTACCAATTTTGACAGGAATGCTAGGATTAGCTGGGCTTAGATCGTATGAGCGTACAAAAGGAGTAGGAAAATGAAAGAAAACTTTGATAAATGTTTAGAAATGATTTTGCATCACGAAGGTGGCTATGTTAATCATCCAAAAGATCCAGGTGGCGAAACAAATCTTGGCGTTACTAAAAGAGTTTATGAAGAGTGGGGCGGTCAAAAAAATATGAAAGATCTAACAGTAGAAGATGTTGCACCCATATACGAAAAAAATTATTGGGGTCGTGCTAAGTGTGATCAATTACCATCTGGATTAGATTTAGCTGTATTTGATTGGTCAGTTAACAGCGGTGTAGGCAGAGCAGTTAAAAAACTACAGAAAATGATTGGTACTGTTGCAGATGGTGGTATTGGACCTAATACATTAAAAACACTTGAAGAGTATATACGCCATCATGGATTAGAAACAACCATTGAAAATTACAAAGATATAAGACAGGCGTTTTATCGAAGCTTATCTACGTTTAATACTTTTGGAAAAGGCTGGACAAGAAGAAACAACGAAACATTAGAAGCTGCATTAAAGATGATTTAATTATTTTCTCCATCCCAACTAGAGCCACTTATGTGGCTCTTTTTTTTATCAGTATCTTTTTTTTAAAAAATTAATTTTACAGTATCCTTTTGGTTTATTTGGTTCATATTCAAAATACCAACAACCATCTTCCTCTTTATTAAAGTAAAAAACAAATTTATTATCACAAGATATTTCTTGTATCTTGTATTTTCCTTGTTTTAATTTTTTTTTATCAATATCTAAATTTATACGTTTAGTCTTTTGATTATAAATGTTCCTACAATTATTAGAGCAATGTTTTTGCGAAATTTTAGTAGGCAAAAAAGTCATCTCACAACCTTTTCGCATTCCATATTCTTTGTAGTGCAAGCATAATTTTGATTGGTTTTTTATATTTTCATCAACATTAGCATTTTCATTAATAAAATTTTGAAGCTGATCTTCTATATATTTTCTTGATATTACAATTCTATTTCCAAGCTTCATGGAAGGTACTTCTTTATTTGCTACCATACGATATGCATGAGGTAGACTTACACCAGTCATCTCTGCGAACTGCTTAATACTTATTCCAATTTGATTTTTTTTTAAATCGTTCATAAATTTAACCTTTTTGTTCTCTTACAATAAATCTTTCTGGTACAAATGGTAAAGTTATACCCCTGTGTTTTTCTTTTTTGTGTTTGTCATTGTATGACCATCTACACTCAGGGGCGCAATATTTTTTATTTGGCTGTGGAGAGTAAAAAAATGACCCACAGTTCTCACAAACTTTTTTATTCATTTTGTAAATTTTTCTGGACGTGTTGTATGTCTTTTTGTTTTCTTAATTGCATAGCAGCACGTAATGCATTTAATGCTAGTCTTTGTAAATGTAATTCATCCTCAACACTTATAATAAATCTTTTACCATCTATAAGTATATTGATGTGTGTAGGATGAGGATCTATATAAACATTGTCATTAAAAAGGTATTTCGTCATCAAATTCTTCTTTAATAATAGATGGTTCTTCTGTTGGTGTTTCTTGTTTAAGTGCTGGCGTAAGTTTTAATATCTCATGATTTTCTGATAGATATAAATTTACTTTAGCAATTTTTTTAAACTGTTGCCAACTAGTAGCGTTCTTCTTGTCTTGAATAGATACCTGTAATCGTAAATTGTACTTTTGAAATAAACGTGCAACTTCTGCAATACTTTGATTAATTTCTTGCCATTTATCTGTTTCTTCATTTTCTATGTATTGAGCTGGTGAAATCCAACAATCAGCTTTTAATACTTGTCCTTTTTCATCTTCTTTATTTGCCTTGTTTGAAAAATAAAAATGTGGTTTATAGTACTCTTCATTTTGTTTTTTAAAATTTCCATTCATCCTAAAATCTCTCTTTCTTTAAGTTCTACTTCTGTTTTATTGACCATTTGTGAAAATGTTGTAATTATTTTTTTGTGTGTATCATCTACCTTATAAAATTCAGAAAGTTTAGGTCTATGTTTTGCTCGATAAGCTTCTAGATGTGTAAGCGTACTAATATCTTTTAATTCTTCTGTAATTTTATTTATAAACTTTACAATACTTATTGGCTCTTCAACAGGCTGCTGTACCTTATCATCAACTTGTTTTTGTTTTTGCTGTAATGCTTTTTCTTTACGTGGTACAGCTTCTATTTCATTTGCAGATGCGTATTCTCCACCGTGCAATCCTAAACTAGATAAAGCTCTACCAATTGCAGATGTTTCTCCATTTTCTATTGCTGATGCAAAATTAACGCCCTTACCTTTAAATTCTTCTGCATAGCCACTTCCAACAATGTGTTGATCTTTATTAGTAATGGTGGCTTTTATAATGATATGCCTTTCATCATTGTCAATGATTTCTGTGTTTATGCCATAATCAAGGCCAAATCTCTTACGAAAAATAGATACTCTATCTTTTACTTGTAGGTATTTTTTACCACCTTTTACGATTACACCGGCTTCTTGTGTAAGGTCATCTGCTTCTTTAATAGCTTCTTCAATTTTGTTCATAAGCTTTATCCTTAATTAATTTCTCAACTGTTACTGCTCCATAAGGTGTAATGCAAAATACAATTTCATTACAATTATTTTGATTTTTTCTTTTGATGTCTGTTTTCATAATGAAGCCATCTTCTGTAAGTTCAGTAAGTCTGGCACGTACAGAATTTAAAACTTTCTTACACAATATTGATAACTCACTACCAGTACACCCTGTATTCGGTCCATTGCTTGCAATATAAATATGTAATAAAACATCTTTTCTTATTTGTTGTTTCTTACACTTTTCATAAGCTTCTTTTTCTGTAGTTGTTGCATTTTTATGCAAGGCTTCATAATTAACTTGGACGTTTTGTAAACTCATCCTGTATCCTTTCATACGCACTTATTGATTTAGTGTATTCTATTTGACCTAATAAATTTTCTATTTCTTCCATTATTCCAGGTGGTTCCGGAAAAAGTAAATCTTTTATATTAGGTGGTTCACAAGCTAACAACGTCATTAAGTTAGGCGCAAGATTTATTTTTATTTCTACAGATCTACACAACCGAATAATATCTTGTATAACATCATTAAGAAAATCTGGTTTTAACTCATCGCAGTTATCTTTGGTAAAAACAAAATAATCTTTTGCTGTTGCGTATACAAGCATAGGATCACGATTTGTAACCATCTTAAACCCAGCTGCCTGATAAACATTTTTCATATCAAACATACCAGATAAATTTTTTGGTATGTACGATGCTTTTTTACCTGACTTTGTTTCTGCCGGTGATGACCATTTTGTTTTAAGGTCTACACGATGGCAATAGTCAGGACGTGTATTGTACTTTAATTCACAACCTTTTATAGGTTCTAAGTACTCTTTTTCACCAACAACCCTGTTTTCTAGCTGAAATGCTTCTTTTAAGCCTAAAATAGCGTGTTCGGTGACTTGTTCTATTTCATCCTTCACCAGTGCCGTTTTAACGCTGTCTGAGCCGTTATCCCAATTTCGTGGCTGATAGTTCATAAAATTTGATGTTGCCATGTATATGGCTTTCTTAGAGGGGCAATTTTCTAAAAAGTGTTGATCACATCCATACTGGACCGATTTTCCAGCTTCCATCACACTTGATGCAGATTGATTATAGTTCTGGTCTAGTTTTTTAATAACTTTCCAGGCATCTTCTTTTTGCCCTTCTGTTGCACGGTCTGATTTTACTACTTCCCATGCTGTATTTACTTTTGGCCGGACAACACATTTATTAAATAGTGTTAGCCACAGCGGTCTAGACTTTGGATTTGAATGCCAAAGATAATGTACTTGATCTGGTTTCATTGTACCTCACATTAATAAAATTAAAATTAAGGTAGCAATAAAACAAATAGAACATAGTAGTTCATATAAAAATTGTCTTATCATCATATCACCTGTTTTTATTGTTAATATAAAATAATTAGTTGATTTAGCTTTTAAAGTCAAATATAAATATTTTACAGAAAAAATTATTGTAGTTATTTTTATACTATGGTGTTTTTTCTCAACCAAGGTTGGCTATACAGTAAATAGGTTCGTATACAATTCACTTGCCAACTTTGGTTTTAAAAGACAAAGGTATGAATATGACATTAAATGAATTTAGATTGCAGCGTAATTTAACCTATGGACAATTAGCACGGTTGATTGGTGTTAATCATCCACGCATGGCGCAAAGATGGTGTTTAGACTTTGATGATCCTGACCGTCAGATACCCATAAAATATATGGAAGCTATATTGACCGTTACGCAAGGAGCTGTAACGCCTAACGATTTTTTTATTAGGCGTGACTAATGTATGTAAGCGAAAGTGATTTACAGAAAAATGTAGTGAAGTGGTTGAGCATTGCACTACCGCCTAATTCTGTGTTCCATCATAGTCCAAACGAGGGATACAAGAATAAGGTCCAGTATTATGTAAAGCAAAAGGGTATGGGTTTTAAAGCTGGCTGGCCAGACTTGGAAATATTTGTACCGAACTCTGTAGCTATTTTTATTGAGTTAAAACAACCAGGTAATTATGCAACGCCAAGACAAAGAGAAATCCATAAGATGTTACAGAATGCCGGTGCTATTTGTTTTGTAGCTAGATCTATACAGGATGTATGGGATGGTCTTAAAGACCGTATACAGCTTTCTAAGCATCCTTATGTGCGTGGTATGGTATTACAGGAAGAAACGCTTGGCAGTGATTTAGTAAAACTTAAAAAGAAAAAATTAGAGATAAGGAAAGGCAGATGAGTAGTCAGATATTAGCAACAGTATTATTAGAGTTTAATAATTTTGATGAGTGTTATAAAGCAATACATTTTTTAAAAGATTTTATACACCATGATATATTTTATGGTTGTCAAAAGCATGATGAAACGTATGCATTTTACTTTGAGCATTGGGCTAGGCACAATCACTATAGTGAAATGCCATTACCAAGGCCAGAAAGTTTTTATGAGTGAGCTTTGGGAACATATTGATTTAACATCTGGCATTGGTGGTTTTGCATTAGCTTTTGAACAAGCAAATTTAAGTAAACCCATCCTGTTCTGCGAAATTGATCCGTTTTGTCAAAAAATTTTAAGAAAACATTGGAAAGATGTTCCCATTGTTAATGATTTAAAGGAGTTAGCACATGAAACAACAAAATTTATTCCCAGAAGAAATGGCAGAAAAAGAATACTATCATCTGGATTTCCCTGTCAGCCCTGGTCTGTTGCAAGAAGATTTGGCAAGCACAAACCAGGCAAAGAAGATCCTAGACACCTCTTTCCGTACATTATTGACATTCTTTCACAAGAGAGATTTGAGTGTTGTGTTTTTGAGAATGTTCCAGGCATCATTGCCGAAGGAATTGATGATGTTAAAAATGATCTGGAAACTCAAGGCTACTCCTCGACAATCCTGCATTGTCCAAGTGGCACAATTATCGGAAAGCCGCACAAAAGAGAACGCATCTTTATCATTGCCTTTAATTTATCCGACACCAAGGGTTTCAGATACAGAGGGTGGAATAGTGAAAAACGTAGAAATGAACAAGGGGTCATTCAGCAGAAAGAACAAACAAGGGATCAGGTGGGGAGTAAAACTAAAGGACGCAGTATTTTTCCTGGACAAGAAATACGTCAATCCAGAATGGATCAGCACAGAATTGATGGGGTTTCCGAAAGGGTGGCTAGATCTATAGATCACAGAGATAAGTTATATAATCATAAGCTAAAAGCTTTAGGAAATTCGGTTGTAGTGCCATTTGTTAAACATATTGGAATTGCTATCAAGGAAAGTTTTAATGAATAAATTTTCAAGCATATCAAAACCTGTAGAAAACGCTGCATTGAGGGTGTTATCCTTTGGTGCTGGTGTACAATCAACAGTGCTGCTTTTGATGGCTGCTAAAGGTGAAATAAAACCTATGTTTGATGTAGCTATCTTTGCGGATACACAGTTCGAACCAACAAGTATCTATCAACATTTGGATTGGTGTAAAGAAGAACTAAAAAAACTAACAAATGATCGTGTGCAGTTAGAAAAAGTTACGGCTGGTAACCTAAAAGAAAATGAAATTAACCACATAAATTTAAATGGAACAAGTTTTAGTAGTATACCATACTTTACGGACACAGGATTAGGTAGACGACAGTGTACGGCTGGTTACAAAATCAAACCTATACGCCAATCCATTAGAAATAAGCTAGGTGTAAAATATAAAAAGAAAGTACCTAGAAACACGTTTGTGGAACAATGGATAGGTATCTCTACAGATGAACTAGAAAGAGTAAAAGACGCTAGAGATAAATGGGTTGTGCATCGATACCCATTGATTGAAATGGGTATGAGCCGTGGAGATTGCTATCAATGGTTTAAAAAACATTATCCTCATAAACCTTTAGTAAAATCTGCCTGTATTGCTTGTCCTTATCATAACAATTCTATGTGGAGAGATATGAAAAAGAATGATCCTGTTTCTTGGGAAGAAGCTTGTCAGTTTGATGAAGCCATAAGAAACCTTACAGCTAATAAGGTAACACAATACGTTCATAGCTCTGCAACGCCATTGCGTACCGCTAATTTAGGGGATGAAGACACACCAGATTTGTTTCTTGGTGAATGTGATGGGATGTGTGGCGTATAGCCATTTCACCCAGTAAATGACTTTCAAAGCCATGATATTTTACATGAAGTACATTTTAGGGGTTGACACGCTAAAATTATTCACCCTTATATTAATATAATGAGTAATCATAATGGATACAATCATCATGATAAACAGCAGTTTAGAAATCACCTCCGAAAAGTGATTTCAAAAACTGCTAAGAATATGAATATATTTTATAAGAATACTATAGATATTAATAATACTATGGATAATGATTATAAGGTTGAGTTCTTACAACAAAAATTAATGAAGCAAGCAGAAAAGATTTTATCCAGATCTGAATATTGGAAGATACTTGAACATATACAATCCCTTACCACTGAACACAAAAAAGTATTTCTTGAACAGCTCCAAAGGCAATTTAAGCGTGTACGTAAGTAATGTTGATGAGCTAGATGAGTTAATTGTTGAAGCAGCAGAAACAGAACGAAGATTACCAGGTGCATATCGTAAACAAAAATTAGCATCATGGCCAGAATATCAAAAGGATTGGCTGGCTTATGGTAATATAGTTTATCAACCGTCATTACCTAAAGCTACAACACTACAGATTACAAAGTATGAATATGTATTAGGATTATTGTTAGATCAATGTTCAACAGAAGATAGAATGTTATTATGGTCTGTTGCCCATAGCAGTGCCTTTCGTAATCGTGGACCTAAATGGAGCAAGTTATCTAAGTTGTATCATATGGATAGACGAACAGTAAAAAGAAATTATATGGATGCCTTAATACGATTACATTATTCCATAACAAAAAAGCACCCTAAGGTGCTTTGATGTAAATTAATTTTATTATTTATTAATGTGCAGTGCTATTTTCAAAATTGTATATGTAATTAGCAATCCAAATAATACGTTCATTATCATCCTTAAATTTTTTAGTTTTAGCTTTTATGTATGCAGTTTGTAATTCATTAAGTAACCAGGTTTCTTCATACTTAGCATATTCTAAATAATTTTTAGCTTCTTTTATGTTCATATTATATTCTCCTGTTTTTATTTTAAAAAAGATAAAACCTCATTAAAATTATCTGTATATAATAATTCCTCATAATCATCATTAAAAATACAAAATCTTTTTGCATTTTTGCATTCTCTTTTTTTAGGATTATAATGATTTACAAAGATTTGATAATTTTTATACATAAAACTAGGACAAGCATCATGGTGATAGCTACAATTTTCCCAGCCTTTTGGAACTTTAAAATCTTTTACACATTCTTTAAAATATTCATCCATATTATATTCTCCTTTTACTGTATATTATATATATAATAATTATGCTTGGCTTTTCAAGCCATGAAATATTATTTATTTGTATTTTTTTTATTGACAGAATGTACTGAAATATTAATTATGTTTTATATCATAGGAGCTTTGCCTGTTTTTATTATGCTTTTATGAACTCAATAACAACTGCTTTTACTGTAACCGGTATGTAGATAATCTATGTACCGGTATTTTTATGATGAATGAATATACACAATATCATAGCTCAACACGTATGAAGAAAGAACGTGCTTTACGTAACAAGAACAGACGTGATGCAATGAAAGCTGGTAGAGTACGTAAAGGAGATGGAAAGCATATTGATCATATCGATGGCAATCCAAAGAATAATAGCAAAAGGAATTTATCAATTATATCTGCTGCATCTAATCGAAAGAAACAATAATGGGTAGTCGTGGTAGTTCATTAGTAACCAAGGATATGATGGCTGAAGTATGTGAACGATTAGCCGATGGTGAAAGCTTAACAGCTATGTGTAAGAATAGTAAGCATTTACCTGATAGAAAAACAATCTATAGGTTTGTACAGGCTAATGATGAAGCTTATGAAGCTTATGCTAAAGCAAGAGCTATACAAGGTGAACATATAGAAGATCAGATAAGGGATTTGATTAATGCTCCATTACCTGATGATGCTAAGAAAGCAATGGCAGAAGCAACATGGAGAAGGATTAAGTTAGATAACCTGGATAAACTGAAAAGACAATTACAACCATTAGGTGGTATTAGAAATAATCCTAATGATCAGAAGGCAACGAGTGGTAGTATTACTTTGACTTGGGATGGTGGTTGACCATTATCTTAAATACACTTTGGTACTGCTCGCACGTACCCCCAAGCTAGAATTTTTTTAAATTGATAAATGAAAAAATAGTTACATAATATCTTGTGTTATTATAAGTCATTGATTTATAACAATATCCTATTCGCATAATACGTATTATGTAACTTTTTACAGATATAGGTGGCCCCCACCCTCCAAAAATCTGCGCCACCTTCTATATCGTTATATCTATCATCTAAGGAACCCACACACTCATGTCCTTAACCAAACGACAACAATCTTTACTGTCAAAGCATAGTGACCACCATAGTAAAAAGCATATGGATGAAATGAAAAAAGCTATGACAAAGAAGAACCCATTGACATTTTCACAAGCTCATAAAAAAGCTATGGATAAGGTAGGCAAATGAGTTCACCGGCTTGGACTAGGAAAGAAGGTAAATCGCCTACTGGTGGCTTAAATCAGAGGGGTAGGGATAGTTATAAGGGTAATCTAAAACCACCGGTTCGTACTGGTGATAATCCACGTAGAGCGTCTTTTTTAGCTAGGATGGGTAATGCCAAAGGTCCGGAGTATAAGGATGGCAAGCCCACAAGATTATTACTTTCTCTGAGGAAATGGGGAGCGAGTAGTAAAGCGGATGCTAGAAGTAAAGCAGCCAATATATCGAAACGAAACAAAGCGAAAGGATAGGATATGCCAGGAAAGAAAAAAGGTAAAGGCGGCGGTAAGAGGTACTAATGATGACACCTAAGAAAAAGAAGTTAGCGGCTATGTATGGTGATCCCAATAAGATTACGAGGGGTGATGTGATTACGGCTGCTAAGAAAAATCAGGAAAAGAAAAAGAAAAAATCAATGATGGGTGCAGCATGAGTTTATATGAGAATATTAACCGTAGAAAGCGTTTAGGTATATCGAGAAGTAAGAAGAAGTCTACGATTACTGATAAGGCTTATAAGAATATGCAAGCTGGTTTTCCGGATAGCGAGAAGAATAAGAAGAAGCGCAAGTCTATGATGAGTGGGTAAGTGCAGATAAAAATACCCTATCATCCAAGGCCGTTGCAAAAAGAGCTGCATCATAAGCTACAGAATAAGAGATGGGGCGTTATTGTTTGTCACCGTAGGTTTGGTAAGACGGTTATGGCTATTAATCATTTATTGAGGGATGCTATATTGACCGATAAGCCGAACCCCAGGTTTGCCTATATTGCCCCTACCTATCGACAGGCCAAAGCGGTAGCGTGGGATTATTTAAAACAATTTTCTTCTGCGATACCAATGGTACGCTTTAACGAAACAGAATTGCGGTGTGATTTACCTAATGGCGCAAGAATACAGTTGTTGGGTGCGGAAACGCCGGATAGCTTACGTGGTATTTATTTAGATGGTTGTGTGCATGATGAATATGCCATGATGCCAAGTAGTTTATTTCCTGAGATTATCAGGCCGGCATTATCGGACCGAAAGGGGTATGCTGTGTTTATGGGTACGCCACAGGGCATGAATAGTTTTTATGAGTTATACGAAGCTGCTAAAGCATCTAATGATTGGCTGACAGCGGTTTATAAAGCATCTGAAACAGATATTTTGGATGATGAAGAGCTTGAAAGTGCCAAGCGGTCGATGTCTGAAGATCAGTATAATCAGGAATATGAATGTTCCTGGGTGGCTAATGTACCTGGTGCGATTTATGCCAAGGAGATAGAGAAGGCTAGTACGGCTAATCGTATAACCCATGTACCGTATGATGAGGGGTACAAGGTTGATACGTGGTGGGATCTAGGCGTAAATGATAGTACGTGTATATGGTTTACGCAAACGGTGGGTCGAGCTATACACGTTATTGATTATTTTGAGAATAGGGGCGAGGGATTACCGTATTATGTTAAAGTGCTGCAAGAACGAGGATATTTATATGGAACCCACAACGCACCGCACGATATTGAAGTCAGAGAACTGGGGTCTGGTAAGTCCAGAAGGGAAACGGCCTATGACTTGGGCATTGCTTTCAGAGTGGTGTCTAAACTGCCCTTGGAAGATGGCATACACGCTGCCAAAATGATTATTGGCAAGTGCTGGTTTGATCGTGATTTATGTCAGGTTGGATTAGAAGCGTTACGTCATTATCACAGGGCGTATAATGACCGTATGAAAGTATTTAGGTCCACGCCGGTACATAACTGGGCATCGCATGGTGCAGATGCCTTTAGAACTTTTGCTGTTGGTCATAGGACCAGTAATTATCATATTAGACCGCCACAGCGACAGGCAGAAATGACATATAATCCATTTGAAGCGAGGATGTAATGGCCAAAAGTTTTTTCGAAAGATTTATTGAAAGTATTGGTAAAAACGAACCATTTGATTATGGTGGTGGTATTGTTTTAGATCCAGATCCAAAAAAATTCAAAGAGATTGAAGATGCAGCGAAGTCTGCGTTTGCTGGTGGAGCTGGTGCAGATGCTTTTGATCAAATGCGTCAAGAACGTAAAGATGAACGGTTAGCTAGGCAAAGAGCGCAAGCAGCTGCAACGCCAGTCGTAACAGAAACAACTGAAGAAGAAGATCCTGACACAACAAATACAGAAACAACAACAACTGTAACAACGACTACGCCAGCGGTACAAAGTGTATTGCAAGATGCTGAAAAAGGTCCAAAAAGTGGTACAATTGCTACATCTGCGCAAGGCATTGATAAAGATGATACAACTGGATTACGGCCTAAGAGAGGGCTTAGAGCAAGACAAAGGCTGGGTATGCTTGCATCTTATCAGCCTAGTAGTTCACAATCGTTATTGGCTGGTGCGTAATGGCTTATGGTAAAAAAAAGAATATGGCTGGTATGATGGGTGCAATGTCTGCACAGCCATTACAAAATATGCGTTTTTCCATGAATGTAGATCCGATGGAAAGAATGATGCAAAAGCAAGCCGGTCGTACACAGGGCCGTAGTATGGCCGGTGTTAAGAAAAAAAAGCAATCGATGTTAGGAATGTCCTGATGAAAGTTAATTTTGCTATGCTTCACTGGGATCAAATCAATGGTGAGGGATACATAAAATTTAATGAGCAATGGGATGAATTGGATTGGTTGACAAAAGCCGATGCGATTGTTGATTGGAAACATTCATTAGATACACAATATACAAAAGCTCTAAATTCTACAAAAACAACAAAGGATTATCATGGCCATAGCAAATAAGACGGTTGTTGCGTTAGATAGACGTTATCAAAAACTGCATTCGCAGCGCAGTCAATGGGAAAAGCATTGGCAAGAACTTGCGGATTATATGCTGCCTAGAAAAGCAGATATTACGAAAAAGCGTACACAAGGTGACAAAAGAACAGAATTAATTTTTGATAGCACGGCTATTCATGCGGTAGAATTGTTAGCATCTAGTTTGCATGGTATGTTGACAAGTCCATCTAGTCCTTGGTTTTCCATGCGATATAGGGATTTACAACTAGCGCAGAATGATGCGGCCAATGAATGGCTGGAAGGTTGTGTAGAGTTAATTAATAAAGAATTTCAACGGTCAAACTTTCAACAGGAAATACATGAATTGTATTATGATCTAGTTGTTTTTGGCACTGGTTGTTTATTTGTTGATTTTGATGATGAGGGATTACGGTTTTCCACAAGGCATATAGCTGAAATTCTTATTAGTGAGGATATGAATGACCGTGTGGATACGGTGTATAGAAAGTTTCAGTTAAACGCTAGACAGCTTGCCCAGCGTTTTGGTGAAGAAAATCTACCGGATAAAGTTAAAAAAGACCTAGATAAAGATCCTTATCAGGACCATGATATTATTCATGTTGTATATCCAAGGGCAGATAATTTAGGGTCATCCCCTATTCGTAAGCCTGTAGGATCTATTTATTATCATGCAGAAAGTAAAGCGTTATTAGGCGAAGGTGGTTTTGACGAATTACCTTTTATGGTTCCAAGATTTAATAAAGACAGCGTGTCGATCTATGGACGGTCACCGGCTATGAGTTGTTTACCAGATGTTAAGATGGTTAATAAAATGTCTGAAGTAAGCATACGAGCTGCGCAAAAACAGATAGATCCACCCCTTATGGTTCCAGACGATGGTTTTCTTCTCCCTGTGCGTACCACACCTGGCGCATTGAATTTCTATCGTACTGGAACCAGGGATAGGCTTGAGCCTTTACAGGCTGGGGCAACAAACCCAATTGGTATTGCAATGGAAGAGCAAAGGCGCAATGCCATACGAGCAGCGTTTTATGTTGATCAGCTGCAATTGCAGACAGGTCCACAAATGACAGCGACAGAGGTATTACAAAGAAACGAAGAAAAAATGAGGTTGTTAGGACCGGTTATGGGTCGTTTGCAATCTGAATTACTACAGCCATTAATACAAAGAAGTTTTAAATTAATGTTGCGCAAAGGTCGTCTGGATGTACCACCGGAAGAATTACAGGGTCAGGATATAGATATTGAATATGTATCTCCATTGGCTAAAGCGCAAAAACTTACAGACTTACAATCTATGATGCGAGGTCTGGAAGTCTTACTGCAATTAGGTCAATCTCTTCCGGTGATGGATTACATTGATGATGATGGATTGGTAAAGTATCTTGTTGATGTTGCTGGTATGCCGGCTAAAGTTATCAAGAGTAATGAAGAAGTAGCGGCCTTACGTGAGCAACAGGCACAACAACAGGCACAACTTGCCCAGCAGCAACAGGAAATGATGAACGCAGAACAAGCACAAAAAACAGCTCCATTATTAAAAGTATTATCTGAAGCTGAACAAGCAGAAGCACCGCCAGCCGCATGAAGAAAATTAGTCAAATACGCACTGGTGATCTAAAAGATAACTATCGGCGAATATTTAATACAGATGATGGTAAGGTTATACTGGAGCATTTAAAGGTATGCTTTGGTTTTTACCAGACAACTTATGCTAAAGGTGATCCTTATGACACCGCCTTTTTTGAGGGGCAACGGTCTGTTGTGCTGAATATCATACGCATGATGCAGCCACAGGAAAAATTAGAACAACAGAAGGAAATATCTAATGAGTGAAGAGGTAATCCAAGAAACTGGATCTCAAACCGAAGCAGCACCGGTTACAGACGCTGCACCAGCATCATTTATTGATACATTACCAGAAGATTTACGTGGAGAACCAAGCCTACGTAATTTCACAGATACAGCTGGATTGGCAAAATCCTACGTTCATGCACAGAAAATGATTGGCGTAGATAAATTGCCATTACCTGGCAAATCAGCAACAGATGAGGAGTGGAATAATGTTTATGAAAGGCTTGGCCGTCCTAATGCGCCCACTGAATATGATTTTGAAAGCGTTGAAGGGTTTGCAGACCCTGATTTGGCTACTTTTAAGCAAATTGCTTATGATACCGGTCTTAATGGAAAGCAAGCTGAACGTATGGCGAAAGCGTTTGCCGAAGCCGCCACTCAAGAAGGTCAGGCAAGAGAAACCCAAGTTGAAACCGTCCTTACAGAAACAAAAGCGCAACTCGAAAAAGAATTTGGGAAAGCGTTTGACCAAAAGATGAAAATGGCTAAAAGTGCTGCCACACAGTTATTAGGTTCAATAGATCCACTGGATACAATTGAATTGGCTGATGGTAGGCTTTTAGGTGATCATCCTGATATTATTCGATTGTTTGTTAATTTAGCTGATCAAATGGGAGAAGATACATTGGAAGGTGAAACAAACGATTTAATAATGACACCACAGGAAGCAAACAGAAAACTGATGGAAATTACGGCCAAGGACACGCCGTATTGGGATAAATCTCATCCACAGCACGATTTTTATGTTCAAGAAGCTTTACAGCTACGAGAGCATATTCACGTAGGATAACCGGCAACGGCCCTTCTGCAAGTTGTAAGTCAACAGTGTTGGTTCTGCTAAATGAACAAGACAGACCCATTTTGGATTATCTGGCAAAAAAATAAATTTTAATTTTAACTTTAGTAAAGGAGTGTGATTTATGTCTACACAAATCACGACTGCTTTTGTACAACAGTATAGTTCCAATGTTCAAATGCTATCACAGCAAATGGGTTCCCTATTGCGTGATACGGTGGATGTTGAAACCATTACTGGTGACAAAGCATTTTTTGAACAGGTTGGGCAAGCTGCCGCTGCTGCTAAGACGAGCAGACACGCAGATACCCCCCTTATGAACACGCCACATAGTCGTAGGATGGTAACATTAACAGATTATGAATATGCGGACCTGATAGATGATCAGGATAAATTACGTATGCTCATATCACCAGAAAGCACTTATGCAAGGGCTGCGGCCGCTGCTATAGGTCGTTCTATGGATGATGTTATTATTGCTGCTATGGGTGGAACAGCCTTAACTGGTACAACAGGTTCTACATCTACAACATTACCATCTGCGCAAAAAATTGCTCATGGTAGTGCTGGTCTTACCATTGCAAAGCTTGTAACGGCTAAGAAAAAACTAGATGAAAAATCAGTTGATCCATCTATTCCTAGATACATTGTTGTATCGCCGGAGCAAATTGAAGATCTACTTAATAGCACTACTGTAACAAGTGCTGACTTTAATACGGTCAAAGCTTTAGTACAGGGTGATATTGATACGTTTGTTGGCTTCAAGTTTATTACCAGCAACCGTCTAACAGACGATGGCACTAGCCGTTTATGTTATGCATGGGCGCAAGATGGTATGAAACTTGCCATTGGTAAAGAGCCAAACGCTAAGATCGATGAACGCTCCGATAAATCCTATGCAACGCAAGTCTACTACTGTTCTTCATTCGGTTCTACTAGAATGGAAGAAGAAAAAGTAGTTGAAATTGCTTGTAACGAGTAAAGGAGATAGATCATGGCTACAGTTTACTCTGTTGGTAGAACCAACACAAGAGCAGTACCAACCGTAAAAAACCCAGTAAATAAAATGGGTGGTAGAATACGTGTTGCGCATGACGTATATGAAGCATCTTCTTTAGCATCTGGTGATGTTATTGAAATGTTTATACTTCCGCACAACGCACGGTTGTTAGAAGGATCATTAGCGCATGATGCGTTAGGTTCATCTACGACCTTATCGGTTGGTTATGCAGCGCATACCAATAGTTCCGGTACAGCTGTAAGTGCATCCGCTGCCGCTTACAAAGCAGCTGCTGCATCAACATCCGCACAAAAGGTAGATATAATGGCTACATTGGCTCTAGGGTCAGGAACAGTCACAGATACCAACGGTGATGGTGTTGCAGTAACCGTAACAATGGGTGGTGCTGCTGGCACAGGAACCATTGAGTTAACCATAAAATACGTGGTTGACTAATAAGTTGGGGGGGATTTTCCCCCCTTCTTTTTTTTAGGAGATATAAATGGCATCTAAAGTAGACATTGCTAACTTTGCTTTAAATATTATAGGCGCAAGTACTATTAGTTCTTTTACTGAAAATGTTAAGGCGCAGCAACTGTTATTAATCAAAGATTTGATAATGTTCGTGATGCTGTATTTAGGGCGCATCCTTGGAATAGTCTAATATCTAGAGCTACCTTGTCAAAAGACAGTTCTTCACCAAACTTTGGATATACTAACCAGTTTATCCTACCAACAGACCCATCCTGTTTAAGAGTGCTTGAATTTAGTAATGGTACATTAACGTATCCTATGGATAATATGCTTACAAACGATGGTAAACCTGTTTATGTCATTGAAGGTCGTTTATTACTTACAGATGAAGGTACGGCAAAAATTAAATATATTGGTCAGATTACCGATACAACAAAGTATGATAGTGGATTAATTGAAGCATTAGCAGCACGTTTAGCGCATGAAGTTTGCTATGCGATTACCGGTTCTAATACTTTGATGAATAGCACGTATAATTTATATCAGGAGAAACTAAAAGAAGCACGTTTTGTTGACGCTACTGAAGGTGCGCCACAACGCATTGAAGCTTCTGATCTTATCGAAAGCAGATTTTAATGCCAAAATCAGCTCCAGCATTATCTTCATTTACAGGCGGTGAATTATCTCCGAAGCTGGAAGGCAGGGTTGGACTTCAGAAATATTCTGAAGGATTATCTGATTTAACGAATTTTCTTGTGCTTCCTCAAGGTGGTGTAACACGTAGACCAGGCACAGAATTTTTAGGTGAAGTCAAAGATAGTGCTGACACAACACGGTTAATACCTTTTCAGTTTAAAACAAGTGATACGTATATTCTTGAATTTGGTGATCAGATCATGCGTGTGTATCGCAGTGGTCAGCAAATATTAACAGGATCTGCAAAGCATATCATGTCCATGACAAATGCTAATCCTGGTGTGTTTACAACTACAGATGCTGCTGATGGTTCGAGTGCAGTTAATCATAATTTAAGTAATGGTGATGAGGTATTTATTACTGTTGATTTGCCAGATTTGCTTAATAGAAATTTTAAAATTGCCAATGCAACAAGTACGACATTTACACTTACAGACTTGTTTGGAAATGCAGTTAATACAACTAGTATGGGTTCATTTTCCGCTGGAGAAACGCAAACAGTTGACAAAATATTTGAGGTAGCAACGCCTTATAGTTCATCAGAATTAGCAGATGTAAACTTTGCGCAAAGTGCTGATACGATGTATTTAGTGCATCCTAATCATGCAATTAGAGAATTAACACGATCTGCAAATAATAACTGGACCTTTGCAACACCTTCTTTAACATCATCAAGTAATTCATCTATTTTAAATCTTAATGTAAGTTCAGATAATTATCCATCTGTGGTTACTTTCTTTGAACAACGGTTAGTATTTGCCGGTACAAACAATAATCCACAAACAATATTTTTTAGTAAAAACGGCAGCTATACAGATTTTACCACTGGTTCTAATGCAGACGATGCATTAGTTTATACGATTGCAAGTAATACGGTCAATGAAATTCGGTGGATGTCAGCAACTAGGGTTTTAGTCATTGGTACGGCTGGTGGTGAATTTGTTGTAACAACATCAAGCCAAGGTCCAATTACGCCAACAACAACGCTCATAAGAAAGTATAGTAATTATGGTTCTGCAAAAGTAGCACCGGTACAAGTGGCTGATGTGACTTTATTTTTGCAGCGTAATCAGCGTAAGGTACGTGAATTTAGATATGTAGGTGATGTAGATGAATTTGGTTATCAAGCACCGGATATGACTATACTCTCTGAACATATTACAGAGGGTGGTATTACTGAATTTGCGTATCAACAGGAGCCGGATAGTATTGTTTGGTGCTTGCGTGGTGATGGTGTTTTGTTGGGCATGACATACAGGCGAGAAGAACAGGTGGTTGCGTGGCATAAACATTTATTAGGTGGTGTATTAGGAACAACAAAAGTTACAGTAGGAAGCATAACATCATCATTTGTTGGTAAGACAGTGACGTTAACAAAAGGTGATGGTACAAGCGTTACATTTACAGCTGATGAAATAGGCGCATCATCAGCGTCATCAGCATTACATTTTATTCCTGTAAGTGGTGCAAGTAATACAACAGCTACAAATCTAGCGACAACAATCAATAACCATGATGATTTTACGGCTACAGCAAATGCAACAATAGTTACTATAAAGTCTGCTATTGGTCAGGTGGTAACGGCAACATCAACAGACGATAATAATCTTACGTGTGTATCACAAACAAATGCAGTTGTAGAAAGCATTGCTACTTTACCATCAGATACATCAGAAGATGAATTATACATGATTGTCAAAAGAACAATCAATGGTGCTACAAAAAGATATATTGAAAGATTAAAATTAATTGAATTTGGCAATACAACAGAAGAAGCTTTTTTTTGTGATAGTGCCTTAACTTTTCCAACAACTGAAAACACAGGTACTGGATGGCCTACACCAGTTGATTTTGCTACACAAAGAACAACAGCCATGACAGGGTTATATCATTTGGAAGGTCAGGTTATTTCTATAACGGCCAATGGAGCAGCTCATGCTGTGCGTACAGTATCATCTGGTGATGTTACATTATCATTTGAAAGCACATTGGCGGTTATGGGTCTAGGATATAATTCAAGTATGCAAACATTAAGATTAGAAGCTGGTAGTGCAGATGGTACATCACAAGGCAAGCCTAAAAGATTGCATGGCGTTACTGTACGATTGTTAAATACAGTAGGGTTAGATGTTGGACCTAATAATGACACATTGGAAAGTATACCATTTCGTGATAGTTCTATGGCAGCAAGTGAAGCAGTACCGTTATTTACTGGTGATAAAACAGTAGAATTTACTGGTACGTACTATGAAAATGACACAGTACACCTTAGACAAACCCAAGCTTTACCTTTAACAGTATTAGCAATTTATCCAAGATTAACAACTTTTGATATTTAGATGAGCATATTTCAAGTATTAACATTAGGGGCTACTTTAATTGGTGGCTTACAACAAAAACGTGCAGCAGACAGTGCCGCACAAGCAGCTAGAGAAGTTGGCGAGTTTAACGCTAAGTTAATTGAACGTGATATAGATCTTTTAGAAAAGCAACGCACGATTATTAATGATAATTTAGTGCTTGCCAAAAAAAGAGCTAGGAAAGATTTTGATACTTTACGTGGTGAACAACGTGCTGGGTTTGCTTATTCCGGTGTAGATTTATCTATGGGTACGCCTATATTTGTTGGTTTAGAAAGTGCCAATGAATTTGATTTTACTTTAGAACAGATGGATTTTGAAAACGAACTTATTAATATGGAGATCAATGACAAACAGGAAGATGCACGTTTGCAAGCAGAATTATCTCGTATGGAAGGTGGCGCACAAGCAGCTAGTTTACAAGCGCAAGGTACAAAATCACTTATTAGTTCTTTAGGACAGGCAGCAAGATTAGGTACAGAATTTTATGGTGGTGCTAATATAGGAAGGGTAGGGCAGAACTAATGAGAATACCGACCTACACAGCTAAGTTTAACCCCTCTAATCGTGCGCCTGGTGCGTCTATACGTGCAAGAAAAAGTTTTAGTGTTGCACAGGCAGAAATAGATAAAGCATCACCTCTTAACGCTTTTTTGGGTGAGGTTGCAGAAATATCATTAGGTCGATATAGAGTTGCTGAAGAATTAAAACTTGAAGAAAATTTATTAGCTGCGGCAACGCAATTAGCGTCATTAGAAAATGTTATGGCAAATGATGCTAATATTTATTCTGTACTTGATGGTGATCAACCAAGATGGAACCAGCAAGTTAATGAAATAAAAAAAACACTACAAAACAATATAGGTACAAATCTTAATTCTAGACTTAAATTTGAGAGTAAATTTAATATTGCTGAAAACAGTGCAAGAACTAGATTAAGAAAAAAAGTAGATGCAGCGATTGCAGCAAGGGCAGCATTAGCCTTAAAGCAAAAAGAAGATGTATCATTATCAAAGTTAAATAGTAAGACAAATCAAAATGAATATAATTTTATTATTAATGAATTTATAAAAACAACCCCAGGTTTTACAGTTAAAGATAAAAATGGGAAATTAACTTTAACAAACAAAGGTTTAATTGCTAGAAATTCTTTTATTCAAAAAGCTGGTACAATTATGATAAATGATTTTATTAATGATAATCCAGAAAAAGGAGTAGGTTTTGTTTTTGATTTAATTAATTTTAATAATACATCTGGTAATTCTGTTAGTTCTAAATTATCACAATTACCAGAAAATTTTGAACAAAACATCGGTAGTGGAATATTAGAAGCATTATTTAATCTTGATGATGTTTATAGTTCAGAATTATTAATAAAGAATTTATCAAGTGCTACTTCAGCTAGAAAAGATTTTGACGATTTTCAAAAAAATCAAGAAGATGAATTAATAGAAAAAAGATCAGAATTTATAAATGATATAGTTATTATACAAAATTCCGCTGTGTACAATCAAGATCAGGCATTAGAATTATTTAATGATATTACTGAAAATATACCAAGTGACATAAAAGTTTTAAAAAATAATGTAGAACAAGAAATCATTTCTCAAACACAATCACAAAGATCAATAACTGGTTTTGAATTAAAAAATATTTTTAATTCTATGGTTAATGTAAATCCAATTGGATTACAATCTAGATTTAGTCAAGAAGAACGAGATGCGTTAAGTTCTATTTCAAGGACAGAAACTGACCGAAGTATAGAATTTGGAAATGAATTTGCTATAGATAGGCTTAAAAATAAACTTAACGATTTGTTATTAGACAATCAGCTTACACATACAATGTTACGTAAAACAATAGAAGAATATCCAAAAATAGATGGCTATTCTTTGTTGCCAAATACTGATAATTATCGAAATATTATTTCTGAATATAAAGATAAAATACGTATTTATAAAGAAAATCAAACTATTATTAGTTTTGTTAATGAAAGAATTAAAGAAGAAAAAGAAAGGTCAGGAGCAAATTTAGCAGAATTGGAAAATTATGGAAATGATAGTTTAGTGATAGCTGCGGCAAGACACGTCAATATTATATCAAGTGAATTGTTAAGATTTGTTGATGCTTCTCGAAAAAAGAAAATTCTTTTGACACAAGAAATGATACGTGAAGAGCTTTCTAAAATTAAAAAAAATAATCAAACTGAATTTCAAAGAGTTATTGTAGAAGATGCCATTGAACAAATAAAGATTTACAATAGTAGAAATAGAGGAAGCAATCTAGGATTGCCTTTATACAACACTTCTTTAGGTGAAAGCGAAACATTTGTTACTACAGGTACTACACTACAATTAGCACGTATTTTAGAGCAATCACGTGATATTGGTCTTGAAAGGTTAAGAATTTTAACTGAAGAAGCCCCTAAAGATATAGCTACACAAAAAGAAATATACAAAGAAATTGATTATTTTGAAAGAGCGTTAAGAAATTTTGGCATAAATTATTAAGGTTTGATATGGATCAAAGATTAGAAAATTATGTGTATGATAGTTTAGAAAGATTAGATGATAATGATGGTGATAATCGTGTTGTTGAAACAGATTTAATGACAAATATTTTCAAAACTTTGAATAATTACAATCCTAGTATGTCACCAAGTGGTCAGGCACTTTCTGAAGCTTCTAAACAATTAAACAAAAGTGGTATTGGTCAAGAAATAGGTAAAGTTGCAACAACAGGAATAACAAAAGGTGTTACTAGTGCTTTAGATGCCACAAAAGATGTATCTACATTAATTGGATCTGTAATAAATCCAGCTCCAAATGCATTTTTACAAAAAAAATATAAAGACACATATGGTATTTCTTTTGATAATATAGATGTAGTAGAAATGGTTATGCCTATATTTGGTTTAAAAAAGAGCGATTTTGACAATGCTTTAAAAACAATCGAGCCAGAAACAGGTGTTGGACAAATAGTTTCAGATATAACGCAATGGTTAGTTGCAGCATCCCTTACCCCTGCAAAAGGTTCTAGTGTGGCCAAAGGATTTATAAAAGGCAGTGGTGCTGATTATGCAGTAACGCCAGAAACCGGTAACCTTGCGGATGTTGCTGTTTCTTTAGGTGTTGAAAACGAATTTGTAAAATTTATGCAATCACAAATAGAAGATCCAAATGATGTATCTTCCTATGAAAGGTTTAAAGCTGGTGTGAAAGGGGCGTTAACAGATACAGTTGGCGTTGGTGCAGCTTTAACAACTGCATTTATTGCTGCATCAAAAATATTTGCATCAACATTAGGAAAGGCTACTATTGCTGGTGGCGTTGGTGCGGCAGCCACACAAGAAGAAGGTGAAGCTGCACCTTTAACAAAAATTATTAAACTTTTTCAATCTTTAAAACCAGCACCTGTAGATGCGAGAGCGCACAAAGTTCCACATCAATTGTTAGTTGAAAGTGATGGCGAAAAACCTATTAATCCTGTCGTACAAGCTTTTACACCAAACAATAAAAAAGAAGTTTTTACTGCAATAGATCAAACTTCAAATACCCATCCACAAGCGTTACAAAGCACAGAAAATTGGTTAATGATGGAAAAGGAAGCATTTGGTGGTCAGTATTTGCCTATTCCACCGCTGAAAGCAATAGAGTACGCTAATAGTCCAGAAAAAATGGCAGAAAAACTTAAAAATCTTACACCAGAAATGAAAGAAGGTGTAGATGAAGGTTTTAGTTATGTTAAAGATATAAGAGATATTTATTCAAGTGGACAATCATCACCAATTATGACAGCTGATTTGTTTGTTTGGGGTATATTGTCAAGAGGAGCTGGTCCAGTACAACAAGAAGCAGCATTTATAGATATTATGCAAGACGCTAGACCACTCATAGAAAAAGTGGTAAATGGTACGTTTTCAGAAGCTGACAAAATTCAGTGGGAAAACACTATCAAAAATTCTTTACCTGAGGGATCACCAGGTAAACAAGTGACTATGAATGTAAATGCTGCTGGTAAATTATTGTTTGAGTTATCAAAAAAACCACAAGGAAGTGATTTAACTGTATTACAATCTTTACATAATATGATAGCTGACCCTAATGTTTCAGCAAAAGACATAAGGCGTGAATTTATGGCTTTAACTGAAGGTGCTGGAATTGATAATAAGGTAGTATCATTTACATTGCTTGTTGCTGGTAGAGATGATGTGTTAGTTATGGACAGAATACAAGGCCGGCATTTATGGGATGATGGTAGATTTGGTGGTAAAAATATATATGACGGTTTTAAAAAAGAAGGAACAACAATTAGTGAAGGATTACAAGGCATATTTAGAGGTCCAAGGGGAATTTTGTTAACAGAAATGCTTGAAGATGGTCTAAGACCTAATATACAAAAAACTTACGAACTTTTAGGTAGGCCAGAAGATGGAACATTAGGCAGATGGCATTGGGAAAATTGGGTTATTGAAGGAGAACAAGTTGTAAGCCATAGCACTTTAAGTGCAATTACTGAAGGTTCACCAATTGGCAAAAGTGTAGTTGAAGGTAAATTTAATACTTTTTCATCTGGAGCAAGATATACGCAAACAGAAAATGGACCTGTTGTACAATATCCACTAAGTGATGGATCAAGTGTTTTTATGACACCAACAAGACAAAAAGAATTTGAAAAATTTATAAAAAATGCTAAAAATGGTATTATACCTAAAGGATTTAAAGTTACAGAAAATACAGAAAGGCCGTGGTATGAAAACACAGAAGTCAACAGAGGATTACTCGACCAAGCAGCAAGACAATTTGAAAACACAAACGCAAATGGAGAAGTTTTACGCAGCCCTTAGAAAGCTAGAAAAGGTAAATACACCATTAGATGAAGCTGTTGATAAAGCATAAATTAATTTAAATAAAAAACTAATAGGTCACTTTGGTGGCCTTTTTTTATGGTAAAAATATGGCAATAGATCCTACATTAGATCCGCAAAAAATAGCGGAAAGAAACACAATTACACAAAGCATGGACGTAGCTGGTTCACCTGACGAGTTTGCTAAAGATCCTACTCAACTTGCAATGGGTTCTTTAAAAGGAATAAAATTATTAACAGATATGTTTGTTCAACCTCCAGTAAGTGAGCCATCAAAAGTGTTTAAACCTTTTAAAGGCGCAGATGAGTATGATGATCCTAATAAAGTTATTGCACCAGGGATTGTATCACAACAACCATCTAGAGTACCAACAGGACAAGAAACAAACATTATTCCAGATAGAGGTAATTTTAATTATAAAGAAACACAAAACGAAGTTGCTCAAAGAATGGTTGATCAAGGCATTTTGTCTAATGAAGGTCTTGAACGATTTCGTAGCAGAGGTTTTCAAAGCATTCAAAATCAAGAAGAATTAATTAAACAAGATGCATTAAGTATTCTTGATGAAGCAAATAATTTTGACGCAAAAACAGAAGAAATTATTAACTCAGCAAAAAAAGGTGTTACAGCTGAAAAACTAGATTTTAAAACAGATTTTGGTGCTGCTTCACCAACAAAGGCAGCGCAACTACAAGAATATTTAAAAAACAATGTAAAAAAAGTAGATGATTTTAATTTTGATAGAATAGAAACAAGTGAAGATTTAACAAATACAATACAAGCCATGTCAAAAATGTTAGAAAATGACATGAGTGGTTTTACTGGTGGAACTATAACTAATAAAGAAACTATAGAAAAATCAATTGACTTATTACAAGATGAAGTTGGACTAACAAAAAAAATTATAAACAGAGCAAAAGGAGAAACATTTGGTTCTTCTGTTTTAGTAGCTGGTAGACAATTACTTATACATAGTGCAAAAAAATTAGAAAATTTAGCTAAATTAATAGATAATCGTCAGGCAACAGATTTAGATAAACTTATGTTTAGAAGGCAATTGTCTATACATTCAGCGATACAAGCACAAATGAAAGGTGCGCAGACAGAAGCAGCAAGAGCCTTACAATCTTTTAACATTCGTGTAGGAACATCAATTGATGAGCAGATTAGTGAAAGAGCTGCGGCAAGTATGCTTGATCAGACTATGCGTGAAGATTTGACATCAGGCGTAGTAGATAAACTAGCAACAGATTTATTAAAATCTATTGAAATAAACACAAATAAAAACACTGGTGCAAGTGGTGTTTTAAAAGGAATAAATAGTTTTGCAGAAAATTCTTGGTGGGTTCGTGCTAAAGATCAGGTGCATCAAGCTTTTATGGCAAGCATACTAAGTTCTCCAGCAACACAAGCTAAAAATATAATTGGTAACGTTGCTTATATGACAGCATTATTGCCAGCTGAACTCGCTGCTGGTATATATGGTGATTTAGTAAGGTTTAGTTTTCCATCAGGAAGTAAAAGAACAAAAGCATTAGCAAAAATTTTAGGAACATTAAATGTAAATTTAGATGAACAATTTGCAAATTCTGTTGATAATGTAAATACAATGGATTTTATTTATAGGGTTGCATCGTGGATGAGTTCTATAAGAGATGCTACACAGGCTGCACGATTAGCTGCGTTAACTAATATGCCAGCAAAAGGATCTAGATTAGACCTTACGCCATCTATGCAAGCATCTACAGGTAAATCAAGTGTTGCTGGTAAAGCAGTTGATTATGTAAGTAAAGTTTTTACGTTACCATTTAGATTTTTATTAGCTGGTGATGAATTTTTTAAAACGCTTGCTGCAAGAGGTGAACTTGGTGTGCAAGCACATAGAAAATATGCACAAATTTTAAGACAGAAAAAAATAGAAACAGGTGGTAAATTAAATAAACAAGATTATCAAGAAGCTTTCGAAGAAGGTCTTATGGTTTATTTAGATCCAAAAGCAATTGATGATAAGTTAGATACAGAAGCAGCAAAAATTACTTTAACTTCAGATTTAGGAAAATTTGGTAGATTAATTGGAGATGTGCAAAATACTGCATTAGGAAGATTTATAATACCTTTTTCTACAGCTCCAACAAATGATATTCTTAATACTACAGAATTTATACCATTAATTAATTTATTAAGACCTAAAACAAAAAAAGCATTGTTTGGTGAATTAGGTCCAGCAGAACATCAAATGGCTATGGGGAAAATGGCATTTGGTATGTCAGTTGGATATATGATGTTTGAGTTAGTTTCAAATGGACGTTTTATTGGTGCAAAACCAAGAAATGAACAAGCAAGAAATGATTTTGATAGAGCAGGGAAACAGCCGTTTAGTTTTGTATTTAAAGGTAAAAATTTTCCTGATGACAAACCCTTGTTTGATCAATTTGGAAATCCAAATGGAAAATTAAATTATGTTTCGATTGCTGGTTTTGGTCCACTAGCATCAGTATTGTCTATTTATGCTAATACAGCTGAACTTATGTTAAATTCACAATTAACAAACAAAGATGATACGCAAACATTAGTAGATTTAGTAATAGGTTCTGCATTATCTACATTTGATGTTTTTCGTGAAATACCCACACTTAAAAGTTTAAATGAAATAATTAATGCATATGAAGTAGCGTCAGCTAATGTAGAAGATGGTATTGGTAGTACAAGATTTGCTGAAAGTATGAACAATGTATTTGGCATATCTATAGTTGAAAATTTTCCTTTTGCTTTTAGTTCATTACAAGGTGCTATTGAGCGTGGACGAGATCCTACAGTTAAAATACCTAGAAAAGATAAATTGTTAATTACTATTGACGATTTGCAAAATTATACATTAGAAAATGGTGAACCCAATTACAGTATGTTAGGTTTACCAAAGCAAGATGATATGTCAAAATACATTAATTGGTCATCATGGGCAAATAGTCTTATAGGTAAAAGAACAGCATTTAAAAAAGATGAACTTCTTGTTAAAAAATATGATCCATTAGGAAATGCTTATGGTGCAGATAGTATTTCATTTTCAAATAATTTTAAAGAAGCTTTATGGAATTTTACAACAGGCTTAACTATAAAAAAATCTAAAGCTTTGGATGATGTAGAAGTAGAACTTGGTTATCTATATAGAATGTCAGGAAATAATGATTATCCATTAACAAATAAAAAAAGGTTAAATGGTATAATTTTGTCACCTGGTCAACAATCAGACTTTGCAAGATTAGCAAAGAGTAAAGACATAAATGATGAACCAGTACAAGTTAATGATTTATATTTTTATGAAGCTCTTAAAGCATTAATAAATAATACTTTAAAAGGCAGACTTTTTAATTCATCTGAATATCATAATCCAAAAACAACTGTAAAAAGGAAAATACAAATTATTGAAAATTTAAATAATATGTTTTTTGATAAGGCACAAAAAAAGTTTTTAGATTTACCACAAAATAAAAATTTAAAAAATGCATTTTTAGATAAAGAAAGTCAAAAGGAGCGCAGATGACAGTATCATCTAGTACAAATGTTGTTATTTTATCAGCGGATGGATCAACACATAGTTTTAGTTTTACCTTTAAGATTTTTGCAGCCAGTGACTTAAAAGTTATTGTACGTAGTGCAGCCGGTGTGGAAACAGAAAAAACATTAGATAGTCATTATATTATTCCAACCTCTTCTGTAGGTAACACTAGTGGTGGTAATATATTGTTTAAGTTTAATACAGGAACTAGTTCTGATGCTCATTATTCTACAACTGATTTTAGACCGGCAAACGGTGAAAAGGTAATTCTACGCAGACAACAACCACAAACACAGGAACTGGACCTTGTTGATAATGATCCATTTTCTGCAACACTTATTGAAGAACAATTTGATAAAGTGGTAATGCAGATACAAGGTGTACAAGAAGCTGTAGACAGATCTTTAAAATTTAGTCGTTCTAATTTATTAGATAGTTCCGGTTCGCAAATAGGGTCTACCTATCCAGAAATAGAAGAAGATACCACAGCTAGAGCCAACAAAGTATTATCGTTTGACAGCACAGGTACACCGATTGCAACCCAGGAAATAGGTACGCTTAGAGGTGATTGGGCTGCTGATACAGCATATCAAGAAAGAGATATTGTAAAAGACACAAGTACATCTGATCATTTTATTGTTAATACAGCGCATACAAGTAGTGGTGCGCAGCCATTAACGACTAATGCCAATAGTGCTAAATATACAGCAATCACTAATTTTGCATCTAGCATAATTACAGGAACGATAACAGCAAGTGCTATTAACACGACTACATCAGGAACAGATAATTTGATTGCTGGTCAAGATGCTGGTGATAGTATTCAAAGTGGTGGACAGTACAATGTGCTTTTAGGGCATGATGCTGGTACGGCTATTACGACAGGTGATTATAATGTTGCTGTAGGTAATGAAGCATTAAAGACAGAAACCAATACGAATATGACAGTTGCTGTTGGTCATAAAGCATTAGCAGCGCAAATAAACGGAAGTTCTGATAATAATGTGTTTAATACTGCTGTTGGCGCAAGGGCTGGTGAAGCTGTATCGACAGGTCAAGTTAATACCTTAATTGGTGGTGTTGCTGGTAAAAAATTAACAGTTGGTTCTAATAATGTTGCTATTGGATATGGTGCATTAGAAAATGAGCAATTTACTCATTTTAATACAGCTGTTGGTTATCAAGCTTTAAATACATTAGACTTTACAAACAGTGAAGCAGCAGCAATAGGTTATTTAGCTAACAACACAGCTTTAGGTAATGGGGCTGGTTACAGTTTAGATAATGGTAATATGAATACTTTTTTAGGTGTAACAGCTGGTTATCATATTACATCTGGTAACAAAAATACTATTGTTGGAACGTACAATGGTAATGAGGGTGGCTTAGATATAAGAACATCTAGTAATTACGTTGTCCTTTCAGATGGTGATGGTAATCCAAGATTATACTTTACAGATACAGGTGTAGCGAATTTTGCATCTAATGTTTCTATAAATGGCACAGTTACAGCTACAGGATTTATTATTGGTAATGCTGCTATTAATGAAAATGACCTAGAAGCAATTGACGATATTACAGCTGGTATAGTATCTGCTAGTAAAGCAGCAATTGTTGATACCAATAAAGATATTACAGGCTTTCGTAATGTTACGCTGACAGGTGAATTAGATGCTGGCTCATTAGATATTTCTGGTGATGCTGACATTGCTGGTACAACTAATTTGGATGATACAGATATAGATGGTACGTTGGTTGTAGATGGCTCGAATATTAGCCTAGATAGTACAAGTACATTAAACATTGATAATAGTAATACATCTAATGGTATTACCATAGGTACAGCTACAAGTGGTGTGCCTGTGAGTATTGGTCATTCTACTTCAGAAGTAACGATTAATGACAATCTAAATGTTACAGGTGATCTAACTGTTAATGGCACAACAACAACAGTTAATAGTACAGTAACTACAGTTGTCGATCCTATTTTAACGATTGGATCTAATAGTAGTGATGACAACAAAGATAGAGGTTTAGAATTTAAATACAATGATGGTTCTGCTAGAGTTGGCTTTTTTGGCTATGATGATAGTGCTTCAGCGTTTACTGTTTTTACAGCAGCAACAAATAGCAGTGAGGTATTTTCTGGCACAACAGGTAATGCTATTTTTAATCAGGTTACAGGTACGCTGCAAACAGCAGCACAAACCAATATAACATCTGTAGGTACATTATCTTCTTTGACAGTAAGTGGATTAGTAACAGCTGATGGTGGTATTGATGTTGATGATTTTCATATTGATGGTACAGCCATAAGTTTATCAGCTGGTAATTTATCTATAGATGCTGGTGATAATATTTTACTAAATACTAAGCAATCTTCTGGTAGTGGTGGTGCTGTTTACTTAAAACAAGGTGGTACAAACTATGGTGGTTTGTTAAATAGTTCTGGTGAGCTTGTCATTCAATCTGGTTCTTCTCCAACAACAGCAGTAACTTTCTCTGGTGCTAATGCTACATTTAGTGGTTCAATAACAGCAACTTCAGCCACATATTCTAGTACAATTTCTTTAACTGACAGTGATGTTGCACATGGTATGACAGGTATTTTACCAACTACAACTTATGGACAGTTAGCACCTGAAAGTGGCACAGAGGGTGGTTTAAGAATAACAACAGCTACTGAGGGATCAACTGCTTATTCTGTAACAGCAACTAGCACTACACCAAGCACTGATGGCAATGGAGCAGTATTTCGTTTTCGTGCTTCAAAAAAGAGTGGTACAAGTGAACAAGCATTAGCAGACACTGATGATTTAATGACTATTGGAAATGTCGGTGTAGAAAAAATAACTATAAAAGGTAATGGCGATACTACTTTTGGTGGAAATGTTGACCTTGCTGGATATATAAATTTTAGTGGTACTGCATCATCTTTTGCTAGTATATCTCAACCAAGAATATTCCGTAGTGGTAGTAGTTCTGGATCATATCCTTTTGATGCTTTTGGACACTTAGTTCTACAATCAAGAGGTGATGGTTCAAATAGAGATATTGTTTTTGCTACAGGCACATCTGGAGCAAATAAAAGTATTGTAAAATCTGATGGTAAAGTTGGTATAGGTACGACTAGTCCTAGTCAAAATTTACATATTTCAAGTTCAGATCATACAAGGGCATTGATTACAGGTGGCACTAATAAATATGCTGAACTTCAATTTGAGAATGATGCACAAAAGTTTGCTATGGGTGTGCAAGATGATGATAAATTCTTTTTGTATAATTCAACGGGTGCATCACAAGTATTAACAGTAGATACATCTAGTAGAGTTGGTATTGGCACTTCTAGTCCTAGTTTTCCTCTTTCCGTTCAAGCTGATGGCAATGCAGAAGCAATATTAGTTTTAGGAAGATCGTCAGATGATATTGGAGAAATTGCTTTTCGTGAAAACGATAACAGCACTAAATTGGGAGAATTACAATATCGTCAAGGTTATGGTATTCTTAGACACAGAGTAGGTTATTTATCTTTTGAAACAGGTGGTGCTACAGAACGCATGAGGATATTGTCTGGAGGTACTATATTAGCACACAAAACTACTTCTAATGGTGCTTTAACAGGTTTTGAAGCTAGATCAAGTGGTCAAGTAATGGCAACCATTGCTTCATCAACTAATGAAGCTGTCATGTATATTGCTCAATATGGTGCTGGTGGTAATGATAATGTAGATCAAGGTTTAGTTATTCAAGTTGAGGGTACAAATTCAGTTACAGGTTCAGGAAATATATTAAGATGTGCAGGAACAAATAGTACACATGGCACACAAACAAACGCATTTGTTGTTAAAAATAGTGGTAATGTAATTTTTGGAGCTTCAAGCACATCAGCACCATCAATGTCTTTCCAACCTGATAGTGGAGGTGGTAGTTTAAACAAAGCTACGGACTCAACTAATTCAAGAACAGCTTTTAATTTTCTTAATCCAAATGGCACAGTTGGGTCAATAGCTACAAGTGGTTCAGCAACTGCATACAACACATCTTCAGACTATAGATTAAAAGAAAATGTAGTTACAGATTGGGATGCTACATCAAGATTAAAACAACTTAAACCAAGTAGATTTAATTTTAAGGCAGATAAAGACACAACAGTAGATGGGTTTTTAGCACATGAGGTTTCTTCCATAGTGCCAGAAGCTGTTACAGGAACAAAAGATGAAGTAGATGAAAATGGTGATGCAGTGATGCAGGGTATAGATCAAAGTAAACTTGTACCACTACTAGTTAAAACAATACAAGAACTTGAAGCAAGAATAGCTAAATTAGAAGGAGGTTAAAATGGCAGCTACATGGACAATTACAAGCACTGAATATGACATAAAAGGGTCAAAAGGTGATAATCAGATAACAATATTACATTGGGAATGCACAGACAGTGAAGATGTAACAACTGATGGAAAAACTGTAACGCATAGAGGTAGAACGTATGGATCAATAGGTATACCTGAACCATCAGGTACATTTATAGAATATGCAAAAGTAACACATGAAAACTGTGTAACTTGGTGCAAAGCTATTATGGGTGATGATCAAGTTAAAGCTTATGAAGATAGCGTAGCCAATCAGATTGCATTAAGTAAAGCACCCACACAAGGAAGTGGTAAACCCTGGTGACAGAAATAGATGACATAAGACGATTGCGCTCTGATTTCGAGATGTATCGAGCCGTCAATGATGAAAGACTTGAAACATTAACGAAAGCTATCAAACGCTTAGAAATGATCCTTATTGGTTCAGCTGGCTCAACAATTTTATTATTAATCTCTTTAGTCATCAGATCCTAAATGCTAGATCCAGCTACCATTGCAGCTGCTGTAAGCGTTAGTACAGCAGCGTTTAATAATTTGAAAAAAGCTTTTGCAATGGGCAGGGACATTGAACAGATGGGCAGTGATTTATCTCGCTGGATGAAAGCATCAAGTGATATAGATAATGCAGTAAAGTCTTGTAAAAACCCACCTTTTTACAAAAAAATGTTAAGTGGTGATAGTGTAGAAGAAGCTGCCATGAAAAGTTTGGTTGCACAAAAGAATTTAGAAAAGCAACGATATGAATTGCAGCAATATGTAAAGTTTAAATTTGGTGTAAAAGCCTGGGATGATTTGCTAAAAATGGAAGGTTCAATCAGAAAGCAAAGACAAGAATTAATATACAAAAGACAAGAGCTACAACAAAAAATTATTGAAGGTTTATTTGTAGTCATTCTTTTTTGCTCAATCATAGGTTTAATCTTCTTTGCTATTTGGTTGAAGAAACAACAGAGCCAAACATAAATGCATATACTTATCATCATTCTTTTAGTATTCTTAGCCTATTACGAGGTAAATCATTGGTGGAAACCCTGGTGGCTGCATTTGGATTGAGGTAGAACATGACACAAAAAAAATTAGAAAAAGGATCTGCATGGGAGATCTTAGATAAAAATGGTGATGGCATTGTTGATGACAAAG
>VTLG01002176.1_pt1 | contig 67976 bp, 95 predicted proteins | sample 4694571 | NCBI WGS metagenome assembly VTLG01 (sample SAMN12604809, study PRJNA352737) | marine metagenome | biome: ENVO:00000447; feature: ENVO:00000209|ENVO:00000569|ENVO:01000036; material: ENVO:00002151; isolation source: viral sequences binned using virsorter ...
GGACTAAACCGGCAATTATAGGAAATTTAAAGAACCTTATAGAAAACGAGGAGATAATGATACCTTCCCCGCAGTTAATACAGGAGCTGAAGGAGTATATATCTACCGATACCGGAAAAACGGAGGCGGCGCCAGGATGTTACGACGATATGGTTATATCATTAGCCATATGCGCAGAAGTTTTACGTACACACTGGGATCGATTAACAACTAGAAACATAAGTTTTACACAGAGGACAGCAGAATGGGAACCAGACAACACAAAGTGGTTATAGTAAACCATGAAGAAGAAATAGCTAATCAGTTAATAGACCATTATTTAGAAGGAATTGTACCAATGGATTGTGTTAGAGTCGTAGAAGATTTTAATCAAGAACCACTGTTTCAATTAAGGTGGTACAATTGTTAGTATACTCTCCTTTTAGAACTCAAAACCTAGGGAGCGCAGCATGTATTTTGTATTAGCACTGTTGTGCACAGACTTGGATAGAAACTGTAGTGTGAGAGTATATCCAGACATACAGCCGAGCTACCAAGCTTGCTTTGAAACTAAGCAAGAGGTTAATAGAAAGCTATGGGAGTATAAGCCAGATAACGCGTCATCACTTAAGACGTGGTGCTTTATGATACCAGAGGACACTTAAAATGAAATATTTAAAACTTAAAACAGTTATGCTAACATTACTTCTTTATTTGTTTGCAGCAAGCATAGGCCTTGCAGAAGGCTGTGATAGCAGTACAAATGCAAACTGTATTGAGACAAATAGTAATACTAACTCTAATGTTAACTCTACTATGTCATCAGAAACTACAGTTAAGTCACCACCACCATCAGCTATGTCGCCAACCATTAATAACTCTAATTCAGATTTATGTACAGTAGGTGTAGCCGGTGCAGTGCAAACACAAATACTAGGAATTAGCGCAGGTGCTACAGTTAGAGATATGAACTGTGAGCGACTAAAAAATGCTAAGGTATTATACGATATGGGGATGAAGGTGGCAGCTGTTTCAGTGATGTGCCAAGATAAACGAATTTTTGCGAGTATGATGAACGCCGGGACACCCTGTCCGTTCGATGGACTCGTAGGTAGTCCAGCTAAAGAAGCATGGAACAATAATCCACATTTAATACCTGGAGCTAAAACAGGAAAGAATAAGGAGTGGTCAGATGAAGATAAAAATACTGCCAAAGGTGCTGCTGGCATCGGCGGTTTGCTTGCTCTCCTCTTACTGCTTATCTGATGTTATATACGAAAGAACGAATAATGTAACTACAAGTGGTTATAACTGGGATATGACAAAGGTATTACCACCTGAAGCAGGATTAAAAGTTCAAGGTATATATCATAAGTATACTATAACTAAAGATTCTAATACAGATGCTACAGTATCTATAGTTAATAAAAATACTAATGGTGTAGGTAATATATACGAACGGCATGATAACTGGGATCAAATACCTAGCAATACAAAGTTAGGGTTTGATACTATTACACCAACATTAGGTACGTCGTTTGGAAATGGAAGTATTTATGTAGATGGTGACGGAGAACTAAGTGATGTTATTGTTGCTTATAATTATATGTACGATACATGTGCAATACCTTTAACAGATTCTTCTTGTCCAGGCTATGAAGATGCTCTTATGAAATATCTTCTTGATAATGGTTTAATAGATAATGAACCAGATATTAATGATCCTTACTATGACGACTGGGTACAATTTCAGTTAGATCAGAAAGCAGAAGCTGCAGAGGAAGAAGAAAAAGAAGAGAAAGCTAAAGAAGAAGAAGAGGAACAAGAATTAAAAATAGAGAAAGCACTTGCGGTTGCAGGTGCAGCTGAACAGATCGCTAATCCAACAAGACAATTGTTGATGATGACGCAGATGATGTCAGCAGGAACCCTAGATGCATACTATGGAACAACAATAAATGGTGGAACTTATGAAGAAACTGTTGAGTTAAAAGATGGTATCATTGTAGATAATTTTAAAGCGTTGAGAAACCTTGCTCAAGATAAGGTTCATAGAACAATGGTTCGCTCTCAATATAAATAAATGGAGATAACATGGATATTAAAACAATAACAGCGTTAGCGTTCTTAATGCCAGCGACCGCTGCAATGGCAGTTGACTCACCTATAAGCGGTGTAGTAGAACCTAAATGTTCTATATGGACAGAAACAGCAGGTGTATATGGACACCCACTCCCGTACAAACTGACTACTAAGCCATCTGATGGCGGAGTCAAAGCTAGCATTCGCGTGGATATTGCGCAAGCTGACTATTATAAAACAAAGTTCACACACCCTAATAGTTTTTCATCTAGCCCTACGTTGACAGACGCAGTCTCATGGACAGGCAGTACTACGGTAGGAGCAGTAGGGGTAGCCGCTATGTCTGCTTATGAAGCGGCAAAGGTTACTTACAATAACGTAACAGAATTTAATATGACATTAGCAGGATCTACTTGGTTTACTGTTGAGTCAGAAGCAAGCTATGGTTCTACAAAATCATTGCCTGCAGGTAACTATACGGCGTTGATTGTAGCAGAATGTATAGCAAAGTAATATTAGCTTTATGTTTTGTTTTTTGTACCACGGCTCACGCACACGAAATGACACCGGCATATCCGCAGTTGAAATCTTCTTATATAGACGGTGTATCATCTGCTAAAATGAAACTGTTTAATAGGAGACAAGACGTTTCCTATTATCTAATAGAGGTATTTACATCAGATTTTAAACCTATTCCGTTTGCTTCATCATCTATATCTACAGTTTCATCTAAGGTTATAAAGGTAGGATATAATAAATCAAAGATATTTGATGTGTATATTAGATCTAATGATATAGATCGAGCTGTATATATTTGTACACAATCAAAACTCTTTAAGCAAACTGATCAAATTTCTTTAATAACGTCGAGGGTTTGTTCAAAAATAAAGGACAAGTAAATGAGGATATACTTACTACTTTTACTAGTCACTGTTATTTGTAGTTGTAGTTATAGTAGAACTTATGCAGACTCTATGTCTAACTCTTTGAGCTTAGCGCTACCTAACTCTACTACAAGTTTCCAAGCAGATAAGTTTAGAGCTGGTGAATTAGATTGTAGTAATGCAATAGGCTCCGCAACGAACATTGAGTTTGGAGTGACTGGAATTATTCAAGGAGGTACTTCAAGTCGCCAGCAAGTAGGTGACATCGGAGTGTACTCTAAGATAACAATACCGCTTGGAAAGCGAGCAAAGAATCGTATTGACTGTAATCGTCTGTACGAACTTGAGTTACAGAAGAAGCAGTTAGAAGTTATGAAGTTACAACAAGAGATAAATCAATTAAGACAATTGTCTTTTGAAAACTAGGAGGGCACAATGGCAGAAGTAGAAATTGCTGGCACTAAGATTAAAGGCGGCAAGATAATGCTTATACTACCGTTACTAGGTACGCTAGGCGGCGGACTATGGGGTGGCTTTGAGTTTTATAAAGACTATATGGACATGAAGGAAATTATACAGAATATAGATATAAGCTCTATACAGTCAGAGAATACTCTTGTTCAAACTAAGTTAGATAAAGCGATTGACTATACGCGTGATATTAAAGATGACTTACGAGAAGACATCCTGAAGCTAGAGGCCTATATTGATAAGATGGATTCTAAAGTTGAAAAGTCTATAGATAGTGTTAGAGAAACTAAACTATTAATAGATGCAACTTTAGAGAATATGCTAACTGCTAATAACGAATTACAAAAAGATACCACTGCATCTCTCAGAGAAGTTGAGTCTTTAAATAGAGAAACTGAGAAAGATGTGAGGAATACATTGAGAGAAACCGAAGAAAGAATCGATTCTAATATGAGGAAGTTAGAAGATAAGCTAACCGAAAGGTTACAAGAAGCTTTGGATAACCCACTCTCAGATTAAGTTTCCGCAATGTCCTCACGGCTCCGGTGGTAGTCAGCGGATAGACCACCACATAATAAGGCTAGTAGCCTGTTAGATAGATAGAACCTAGGAGGTTACTATGTCAAGATATATACAAGAGGCTGTTAAGCCTGAAGAAGAAAGTAAAGAAGAAATACGTGAAATGCCTAAAGCAGGTAAGTATTCTGTGGACGATTTACAAACAACTAAAACACCAACGTGGTCGAGAGGTTCCGTAAATGGCTAATGCAGGATATAAAGAAAAAGTAACTGACGAACAATTACATAATTTAATAGTATCAGGGATTGAAAATTCTACAGGTGACTGGCTTAATTCATCTGATCTTACTCAAGAAAGACAGAGATCTACATATGAATTTGCAGGTGTCCCGGATTTTCATCTCGCTCCGCAGGGTGTATCTACTATTGTTGATACATCAACGACTGAGGTTGTAGAAGCTTATACCGCTATTTTAGCAGATTTATTTCTCGCTAATGGTAAGCTTGCTCGATTTCTTCCTATGGACGATAATGCTACGGCATTTAAGAATGCACATAACGCAAGTCTAATTACTAACTACGCAATCTTTAAACAGAATAGAGGTTGGGAGTTAATTCAGACTTGGTTTAAGTCTGCTCTTCTATGGAAGAACGGTGTAGTCCGATGGGACTATATAGAAGACTTCCATTATAAAATAGAAGAGTATGATGAAATAGATCAAGATAAACTTGACTTACTTCTTGCGGACGATAATGTAGAGATCATTGGTGACCTTAATTTTGAAAACAAAATGGGAGGTGTCTCTGATCCGTTTGCCGGGCAAGATCCTAATGCAATGTTAGTATACACTAATGTAAGAATTAGGAGAAAGAATAATAAGTCTAGAGTTAAAATAGACAATGTCCCACCAGAAGCATTTAGAATATCTCGTGATGCAGCAACTATAGAAGATGCTAGCTTTGTAGGTATTCAATCTGAAATGACTAGATCTGAAATTAGAAAGTATTGGCCTGAGTGGGCTGATGATCTAAACGAAGATGAGTGGGCTGAGTTAGATAACGACGAAACATGGTTAGGTGGAACCAGTTACTCTGAAGAAGTATCTTCACGTAAAATGGTTACTGGCCAAGAATATTGGAAAGGGTCTTCTGAAAGTGAAGGCGGTTACGCATTAGAAGCTAGTAGACCTGTAACAATAACAGAATGTTGGATAAACGTAGACCGAGACGGTGATGGTATAGCAGAACTAAAACATGTCATAATCGCAGGCAAACATATTTTGTTTGAAGAAGATGTTGATATAGTTCCGCTTGCATCTATTACACCTATTGATATTCCACATGAGTTTTATGGTTTGTCCATGGCAGACTTTACTCGAAGCGCAACGCTTGCATCAACAGCTATATTAAGAGGATTTGTTGAGAATACATACTTAACTAACTACTCTCCTAAGCTTGCTGATCCAAACGTTGTGGACTTCTCTGCATTACAGAATATGAGACCTAAACAGATTATACCGACTAACGGTAATCCTAATGGTGCAGTTGCAGCAATGGCTCCAGAAGCTATGGCTCAAGGTACAGTACCTTTATTAAACCATTTGCAAGTTATAAAAGAACAAGCAACAGGTATGAGTAAAGCTGCTCAAGGATTAAACGATGCGTTGTATATATCTGGTAACTCTGAAGCTAAAGTAGCTGCAGTACAAACTGCTAGTCAAAAGCGTATACAGCACATTGCTAGACGATTTGCTGAAACTGGAGTTAAACGTCTTATTGAAGGTGTATACCATTGTATGCGTGATTCATTAGACAAGAATATAGGTCTAGTTGATAACGGAGTATTTTATTCTATAAACCCTACAGATCTTCCTAATGATATGGAATGTGATGTACAGTTAGATATAGGAGAAAACTCTAATCAAAATATGATTGCTAAGTTAGGTAAAGTTGGTGGTGAAATACTTCCAAAACTTAACGAGCAAGGTCAGGGTATGATTGTTAAACCAACAGCACCCGCAGTGTTAGCTACTAAGTTAATAGAAAACTTAGGATTAGATTCAAATGATTTCTTAGAAGACTATACAACAAATGAATTTAAAGATAAAGCTGCTAAAGCATTAGAAGAGCAATCAGCACAAGCTAAACAAACTGCTGATTTAGAAGCTAAGAAAGCTGCTGCGGAAGCAGAGCAAGTATCTGCTAATATAAGCTTTACACAAGCACAGACTAAAAACACATATGATGATAATGCTAAACAATTAGCAGTATCTATTGATAGACACTTCCAAGAGTGGGAGAAATTAAAACTAGAAGCTGGTAAAGAAGGATTAGACTTAGGTCCGCGTCCTGATTACTCTGCTATTATAATGATGGCAAAACAGCTAATTGGCGAAGGGCAACAATCCCAGCCACAACAACCAGGGCCTGAGATTGGGCCTGACAATTTAGGAGCTCAATAATGGCAACAGTAACATTAACAGCCGCTGGCATAGGCGGTACACAGTCAGGGACGATCACAACTGCAGGCGGTTCTGGCGGAGGTAAAGTCATAGTCGCAAACGATAGTGACGCACCAATAACATTTAAAGTATCTACAGCAGGATCAGTTGTTTTAACAGATCAGTACTGTGATGCTAAAAGTTTTAAACTAATTACAGGGTTAAACAACGGCGCAACAACGCTAACTGTTTTATCAACACCTCACGGTACTGCAGCGCAGTCTGGAGAGATTGTTTACTTGACATTAGTAACTTAATAAAGTATAATGGATAAATATCGTAGAGCAGCTGAGAAGAAGCTGGGCGATAAAGTCCACCCAGATATAATTGCGCAGGAAGCTTTGGATAAAGCAGAGTTTTCTTCGCGAGAACGGGAGTACTTTTTCAATAACGCTTACGGTGATCTACTTGTAGATTATTTTGTAGAGTGGTTAAAGACTGCGCCACATGAAATAAAACACCGTGAGTTTATATATAATAGTGCGCTTGCACTTGGTGACGTTAAGTCACGACTAATACAAGCAGAGCAGTTAGGTAAAAACATACCGCACATGAAGGAAATGGAGGACAACAATGCGTTTAATTGATTATGAAATATTAGTTAAAAACTGTGAAGACATTATCAACACTCTTGAGCATGACTCAATGAGATCATCTGGAAAGATGAAAATGAATTCAGATCAGCTTTTAGCTTTATACAGTTTACTACCAATTTATACAGAAAAAGCAGCTAAACAGAAAGCTGATACTGTAAAGGTAGTTAAAGCAAAACCTGCACCTAAAAAGAAGGAGGGTTAATAAATGGACAACGAAGAATCTCTACCCAGCACGGATGACGTTCAAGTTGATGGTCAATCTGAAAAACAACTCTTAGATGCCGTACTAGCAAATTCTGAACTTGCGCAGCAAGCTGGAATTGTACCGCTACCAGAAGAAGAGATTGTCGAAGATGGCCCGGTAGAAGCAGTTGAACAAGAAGACCAAGATACTGAAGAAGCCGTTAGTGAAGATGAAGGTGAGGAAGTCGAAGTAGTTGAAGAGCAGGACTCAGATGAGGATGCCGCTGAAGAAGCCGCTACCCAAGAAGCTGAAGTTTACACAGCTGACGACTTGGACTTAGATGCACAGGTGTCTGTCAAAATAGATGGAGAAGAAACCGCAGTATCTTTTGGTGACCTACTTAAAGGTTACACAACCGAACAAAGTCTTTCTAAAAAGGGTCGTGAACTCGGAGAAGCACGCGCAGCTCTGGATGCAGAACGCCAAGAAAAACTAGAAGAACTTGATAAAGTTGTTTTAGCTTCTAGTGCAATTGTAGGCCAGACTGAACAAGCATTCGCTAAAGAATATCATGACATCGAAGCTAAGATTCAAAAAGCTAGAGATGATGGTGATACTTTTGAAGTTAACGAACTTAAAGATAAACGCGAGCAAGCACAGCAGAAATACTGGAAAGCTCGTAATCAACGCGAAGGAATGTTAAAGGCAGCAGAAGAACATAAGGAGAAAATTGCTAAAGAAACATTTGAAAAAGAAATCAAACAGTTTCAAGAAGCAATACCTGGTTTAATACCTGACTTTAATGAATCCGTTGCAAATAAGATCCGTGATTTTGCTATAGCAGAAGGAATTAATCCTGCAGCTTTAGATAGAATTACAGATCCTGTTATTGTTAAATTTGTTGACGACTACAGGAGACTGAAACAAGGCGTCACAAAAGGAGCGGCTAAAAGAAAAGCAGCACCTGCGAAGAAAGCCTTGCCAACAAAGAAACCTGTGTCTGCTAAAAAGAAAGTCCAAAATCAAGAGTCATTAGTTAAAGCTAGAGCGTTTAAACAAGGTTCTAGTAAAGCTGATCAAGACGCTTATTTAAGACAACTTGCTTCTAAATCTCTAAATTTGTAATTAAGGGTTAGACACCCTAGGAGTATATCATGGCAAAGACAATCGGCTCAAGAGCCGTAGCAACCGGTCGTGGTGGTGCTGACGTAGCGTCAGGCACTAGCGACGCAATGGTCTCACAACGTGAAGACCTATCAAACTTTATCAGTATGATTACACGGGATGAAACACCATTCCTAGCATCTATTGGTAAAACAAAAGCAACAGCAATTCGTCACGAATGGCAAACAGATGCACTAGCAGCACCTGCAGATTCAAGAATCGCAGAAGGTGTTGACTATGCAGACGCTGGAACTTCAGCCTCATCTAATGAGTTCCCTGCAGGTTTCACAACTGTTGGCGGTCATCGTACACGTTTGAGCAACGTATGTCAGATTAATGGTAAAACAATTACTGTATCTGGTACACGTAGAGCAATCGATCAAGCTGGTGTTGCTGACGAGTACGCATATCAACTTAAGAAGCGCGGAACAGAAATGCGACGTGACGTTGAGAGCGATCTTGTAAACACAGCTAACGTTGCTGTAACAGGAACTAATATCCGATCAATGGGTACACTTCGTTCTTGGCTATCTGCTGGTGCATCAACTGTTCAAAGAAACGGTGTTGCAGCTGTAGCTGGTGGAGATCAAGGTGAAGGTTCAACAGTTCCTGCTGGCTCAAACCTTGAGCATGCTGGTTCATCTGTAACCGACGTAGCACTATCTCTCGCAGACATTGACGCAGTAATGCAGTCAATCTACGAAGAAGGTGGTGATGCTTCTCGTGTAATGTTGTCACCAAAGTTACGACGTGACTTCTCAGACCTAATGGTTTCTGACACTGGTGTTCGTAGAAATATGGACGCAGACGGAAAACTACGACAGTCTGTAGACGTTTATATGTCTGACTTCGGAGATCTAATGGTAGTTCCAAACTACATCATGGGTCTTGGCACACTTGCAAACGAAGCTGCATTTATCTACGATCCTCAGTGGTGGGCTATTGCTACACTACGTCCAATGCAGGAAGTAGAAGTTGGTCAGAAAGGTGACTCAACTGTAGGTATGTTCGTTGAAGAATGTACACTAGAGTGTAAGAACCCATTGGGTTCAGGAGCTATCTACGGATTAGCATAAGTTATATAGGAGGGGAGGAATTATCTTCCCCTCTTTATTTTTTATTCACATTATCGATAGGAGAAAGATATGTACGTAATACAATATTATAATAAAACAGGTAGCACTGTAGCAAGTGCTTTTGATAATGATACCACACATTATATACCAGCCGACATGTGCGCTTTTCAAACTGTAGCTACTTCAGGTGGCGGTTATGAATTAAGCAGGGTAGTATTCTTTGGGGGAAACGCTGCAGGTGTTGACTTAACACCATTAGCAGATGATAATGATAACGCTACGTATTCCGAAGCAACTTTAGGATATATCGGTAAGTCAGGTAGATTTGTTCCAATAACAAATAAACAGACAACTGGTTTAGACGCCTAAGATAGAAGGAGAGGACAATGGCTAAATGGATAGTAACTCCAGAAACAAATAAGTCTGAGAACTTTAAGGCATCTATATCGTATGGAGATAACCCTGAAGACACTCGTTATGCAATCTACCAAGACGTAGATAAAATCATAGAAGAAGTAAAGTATGATAAACAATTACTAAACTCAGGTGCTAAAAAGCAAATGGGTTGGCGTAAAGCTTTTACTATACCTGATCTTGTCGCTATTGAAATATTAGAGAATCATTCACTAGACGTACATGCACAGGACTTCTTTAAAGATAAAGACAAAATGAAAAGACTTAAATACATTATAAAGACGGAGTATCCATACTTGCTCATTAGCACTTAGGAGGAGTAGCATGGCAACGTATACAGAAATGGTTGATATGGTATCTGATTGGTCTAACAGAGACACATCAGTATTATCATATGCAACTATAAAGACGATGATAAACTTTGCAGCAGATAATGCTTATAGGAAACTTAGAGTTCCAGCATTAGAGTTTTTAAAACAATATGATGCAATTACTATAGACTCAACAATAACAAATAATAAATTAGCAATACCTAGTGATGCTATAGAGTTTATACAACTAAGAAAGAAATCTTCAGATCATGTATATTCTGATTATGATATTTACGCTAGCAAATTAGATGTTAAAAGTTTTTATCAAGATTGGATGGATACTGATCAAAGATATTTTTATACAAGAGAACGAAATGATCTTGTAGTATTTCCAGATCAAAAAGCTGGAGAGCTATATGAGTTATTATACTATAGAAGATTACCAGAAGCTAACGCAAGGTACTCAGTAGTATCTGGTAATGGGCATAGTACTAGTAACTTTGCTAATCATAAATCAGATAATACATTTCAACAGAATGCTTATCTATGGAAAGGATCTACTAAAACTAATTTAATGAATGGTATGAAGGTAGCTACTAACGATGCTAGTTACCCAGCAGAAGGACCAAACGTATTTACTAGAGATCCAGCATTAGAAGATCAAATTTTTGAAGTAACTAGTAGTAACAATACTACAGCGTTACCTACTGGATTCTACTTAGGTAAACTAGCAGCTAACTGGTTAAGAGATAGTAATGAAAAAATAATGTTATATGGTGCATTATCAGAAGCATTTACTTATCTTAATGAACCTGCACAGGTTCAACTTTACTCAGCAAAGTTTATTGAAGAAATAGATTCTCTTAACGCAGAAGACAATAGTCGTAATTATAGTGGTGGCAATATAACAGCACATTATGATTCGCATTTAATATAAGAGGTTATTATGGCAGGAACAACAAGTGAATTATCTCCCGGTGGATTATTCTCATCTGATACTACTACACAAGCTGGTAGTATATCTGAGTCTTCAGCAAGTGCAGTAACAGACGCAACTGCAGAACAATCTCAACTAGCAGCATCTGCAAGTGAAACAGCGGCTGCGGCATCAGCTACTACAGCTAGTACAAAAGCTAGTGAAGCATCTACAAGTGCATCAACGGCAAGTACTCAGGCGTCTAATGCAAGTGGTTCAGCAACAGCAGCAGCAAACTCTGCAACGTCAGCTGCAAGTTCTGCATCAACTGCATCAGGTCATAAAGATACTGCAACAACTCAAGCTACTAATGCGAGTAACTCTGCAACAGCTCATACTGGAACTTTAAGTTCAGGTTCAGCTAAGGCGTGGGCATTAGGTGGTGGTTCAAGTTTTACAGCAGGTACAGTAGTAGCCGACGGAGAATACTCTGCTAAACAACATGCGACACTAGCAGCAGCATCTGCTTCGACAGCAAGTACTCAAGCATCTAATGCGTCTACTAGTGCTTCAACAGCTACCACAGCAAAAAATGCAGCTGAAGCTGCTTTTGATTCATTTGATGATAGATATTTAGGTTCTAAAAGTTCAAATCCATCAGCTGATAATGATGGTAATTCACTTGTAACTGGTGCGTTATACTTTAATAGTTCTGATAACAGTATGAAAGTTTATAACGGAAGTGATTGGTTAGATGCCTATGCTTCGTTATCAGGCTCAATTACTGTCGGAGCTGTAAACGTTGATAACATAACTATAGATGGTACAGAAATAGATTTAAGCTCAGGTGATCTAACAATTGATGTTGCAGGCGATATTAACCTTGATGCTGATGGTGGAAACGTAGTAATAAAAGATGGCGGGACATCTATATTAGATATTTCTAATAACTCTTCTGACGTAGAGTTAACTGTAAGTACTGCTGATAAAAACTTTAAAATAAAAGGTACTGATGGATCTAGTGTAATAACTGCACTTGATATTGATATGGCTGAAGCTGGTGCCGCAACTTTTAATAATAAAATAGTTGCAACTGAATTAGATATTTCAGGTAATGTAGATATTGATGGAACACTAGAAGCTGATGCAATTACTGTAAATGGAACTGCTTTAGCAGAAACAATTAGTGATACTGTAGGAGCTATGGTATCTTCTAATAGTGAATCAGGTATTACAGTTACTTACGATGACTCAGATAATACATTAGATTTTACAGTTGGTACACTTAATCAAAATACATCAGGTAATGCTGCAACTGCTACTTTAGCTACAACAGCTACAGTTACAGATAGTAGTGCAAATACTAATTTTCCTGTAGTTTTCCATAATGAATCAAACGGTTTATTAGATGATACAGGCGCTTTAAGATATAATCCTAGTACAGGAGAACTATTAGTTCCTAAACTTACTGTAGCAGGAACAACTACTACAGCAGATACAGTTACTATGGAAGCTTCAAATGCTGTTATATTTGAAGGAGCTACAGCAGATTCAAACGAAACTACACTTAGTATAGTAGACCCAACATCAGACCATACTCAATATCTAATTAATCAAGGTGGTTATATTCCAGTATTAGCAGCAGCTACAACAACGCAAATTAGTTCTACACCAGAAGAAATTAATCTAATTGACGGTGGAACTGCCAGAGGCACAACTGCTGTAGCTTCAGGTGATGGTATTCTTATCAACGATGGTGGTACAATGCGTATGACTAACGTAGATACTGTGTCTACATATTTTTCTAGTCACAATGTTGGTGGCAGTAATATTGTTGCAACTGGTGCATTAAATTCAGGATCTATTACATCTGGATTTGGTACTATAGATACAGGCTCAAGCAACATTACTACTACAGGTGTAGGTTCTTTTGGGTCACTGGATATAAGTGGTGACATAGACGTAGACGGTACAACTAACCTTGATGTGGTAGACGTAGATGGTGCAGCTAACTTTGCGGCAGACGTTACCTTTGCAGATGGTGCAGATATTATTACTGCTTCAGCAGGTACATCTAACTTTAGAGCAGGTGTCAACGCAGGTAACTCAATACAATCTGGCGGTAACTACAACGTGGCTGTGGGTGACGAAGCTGGTACTGCGATTACGACTGGTGATGCGAATGTGGCGGTAGGTTATGCCGCAGGAGATGCTATAACAACAGGTACTTCTAATAATGCGGTTGGATATGGTGCATTAGGTGCAACTACTACTGCTAATCAGAACAATGCTTTTGGTAGAAACTCTTTAGGGGCTAATACAACTGGTGCTGATAACACTGCTTTTGGGCAAAATACTTTAGGAACAAATATACTAGGTAGTAGGTCTACCGCAGTGGGTAGTGACGCTTTAGCTACTCAAAACTATGGAACAGCTACAAATGCGTACAATACAGCAGTAGGTTATGCGGCAGGTACAGCAGTAACCACAGGCCAAGTTAACACCTTAGTTGGTGGATTATCTGGTGATGCACTTACGACAGGCGGTGAAAATACAGCAATAGGATACAAAACATTATCAGCAAATACGACAGGTGCTTATAACGTTGCAGTCGGTTCTAGAGCTTTAGCTAACTTTAATGATACTACTGGTGCTGGCACATATAATGTTGCAGTAGGGTATAACGCAGGTACATCAGTAACCACAGGCATTAGCAACGTCCTCATAGGTGGTTTAGCTGGAGATGCGCTTACCGATGCTGATTATAATATAGCTATAGGGCGAGATGCTCTTACTTTGGATACACTAGGTAGTGCCTCAGTTGCAGTAGGTCAAGGAGCTTTAGGCACACAAAACTTTACGACAGCTACAGACGTTTACAATGTAGCAGTAGGTTTTAATGCAGGTCAAGCAGTAACCACAGGTCAACGTAACGTCATTATGGGTGGTCTAGCAGGAGATGCTTTAACTGATGCAGACGACAACGTAGCAATAGGAACTTTAGCCTTGAGTGCAGATACACTGGGTAGCAGGTCAGTAGCTATTGGTAAAGAAGCTCTTTGGGCCCAAAACTTTACGACTGCTACAAACAGTTATAACGTAGCGGTTGGTGCATTTGCAGGTAATGTAGTATCCACAGGCATTCATAACACTTTACTTGGCGCAAACTCAGGGGATGCCTTAACGGATGCTGATTTTAATGTTGCTGTCGGTACTTATGCTTTAACGACTGATACTTTAGGTAGTTTTAATGTTGCAGTAGGGTGGGGAACTCTATTTAACCAAAACTTTACAACTGCAACAAGCAGTTACAATACTGCCGTAGGGCATGGTGCAGGTTCAGCAGTAACCACAGGGATTTATAATACCTTGATTGGTGGGTTAGCTGGTGATGCACTCACTGACGCTGATAACAATGTTGCAGTAGGAAGAGCAGCTTTAAGTACAGACACACTAGGTAGTTGTAGTGTTGCTATTGGTCGTAACGCTCTTGTCACTCAAAACTTTACCACCGCAACGGACTCTTTTAACGTAGCTGTTGGAGACAGAGCAGGAGGAGCAATAACTACAGGCACACTCAACACCCTCATCGGTGGCCTTGCAGGTGATGCTCTTACAGATGCAGAAGCTAATGTTGCTATTGGTTATAATGCTTTAGGTACAGAAGACCAAGCAGATGCTAATGTAGCTGTTGGTACAAGCGCACTAGCCACTCAAAATGTCAGTACAGGTGAATCTTATAATACTGGTGTAGGACATAATGCTGGTAGGTACGTAACCACAGGCATTCACAATACTCTTATCGGTGCTTTAGCTGGTGACGCATTAACTGATGCCGACTACAATGTAGCGGTAGGCATTAGTGCTTTAAGTGCAGATACTTTAGGTTCAAGGTCTGTTGCAATAGGTCGTATGGCTTTAGGTAATCAAAATTTTACAACTGCTACCCATACCTACAATACAGCCGTAGGCTATAGTGCAGGTATTCAAGTAACCACAGGCACTCATAATACACTTATTGGTGGTGATGCTGGCGATGCTATTACAACTGGACTTAGTAATGTTGCAATAGGTTATAATGCCTTATCTGCAGAAGACGCTCACGGTCTAAACACAGCAGTAGGTTATTCAGCACTTGCAACTCTTAACGCTGGAGCAGACGGTTATAACGTAGCAGTTGGTTATCGTGCTGGTACAGCAATGACTACTGGACTTTACAACACTATTCTAGGAGGTGATGCTGGTAAAGCAATAACTACTGGGGGTCGCAATATAGCCATTGGCTTGCAAGCTATGGATGCTAACACTACAGGAAGTTCGAACATTGCAATCGGTGTTAACGCATTAGGAGATTTAAACCCATCTTCAGCAGTTAATATGTATAACGTAGCTATTGGTGATGCGGCAGGTGCAAACGTAACCACAGGCATACACAATGTTATTGTAGGCGGTCTAGCTGGAGATGCAATCACAACTGGTGGTAGTAATATTGCAATGGGTAGTTACTCTTTAGGTGCTACTACGACAGCATCAAACAACACTGCTTTGGGTTTTTCTGCAATGGAATCTAATACGACAGGAAGTAATAATACCGCTGTTGGATGGAGTGCTTTAAAGGTAGGAACAACTTCTACTTCTAATACAGCGGTGGGTAGATCCGCAGGTGCATCAATAATTGGAGGTGCATACAATACGTTAACAGGGTATGCATCAGGTGATGCTTTAACTGACGCTGATGGTAATACGGCAGTTGGAACTTGGGCTTTATCTTCAGATACACGAGGAAGTCGTTCAACAGCTTTTGGTTATTATGCATTAGAAGCTCAAAACTTTACTTCAGCTACTAACACTTACAACTTAGGAGTAGGATATGAAGCAGGTAAAAGAATAACTACAGGACCAAACAACACACTCGTTGGTGGTTTTTCAGGTTATTCTATTACGACTGGTGATACAAACAGTGCTTTTGGTTATGATTCTTTAAGTGCTTGTACTACAGGAACTAACAATACGGCTCTAGGAAAAAGTGCATTATCGGGAGTCACAACTGGCGCTAACAATGTTGGCGTAGGAGACAGTGCAGGTGCAAATACAGCAGACGGTTCAGCAAATATTATGATTGGTTATGGTACTGTTGCTTCTGCTTCTGACGCTAATCATAATTATTGTTTGGGTTACGAGGTAACAGGTGCAGTAAATAGCTTTACTTTTGGTCAGGGGGCTAATGATTCTAGAGTTGCTAATGGTGCAACTACTATTACTGCTCCTTCGGATGTTAGACTTAAAGAAGATATTCAGGATGAGACAGTAGGACTAGGTTTTATTAACGACCTTAGACCTGTAACCTTCCGATGGAAAAAAGAAAAAGATATTCCATCTGATATGAACGCACACGTTTCTGGTTCTGAAAAAAGAACTATGAATGGTAAACATAATCACGGATTTATAGCTCAAGAAGTTAAAGCTGTGATAGATAATCATGACATGAAAGATGGTTTTGATATGTGGACTGAAGACGAGACTGATGGAAGGCAACGTGTAGGCGATGCTTCTCTTATGCCTATTATGGTAAAAGCGGTACAAGAATTATCAACCAAATTAGATGCGGCTCTTGCTCGTATCGAAGAACTAGAAGGATAAATAAAATGACAGATAGAACAGACGCACAAAAATCGCAAGACTATACAGCAATGGGTCACTCAATAGATCTTATTAATGCTGTGATAGCTGGTAACAAAATGGCTGATGAAGCTAAAGAAGAAAGACAAGATTGTGTAGATAGAAATGTAGCACATCTTGAGCTAATGAAAGCTAAAACAGATTGGGGTAGCGAGTCTATGACAGCAACTACTAATGCAATTACAGCAGGTAAAGGATACACTGCGTCTTAATATAAGGGTTTACTATGGAACTAATACAACGACACTTTCCAAACATAGGGGTTGTTGAAGGACAACTCCCAAAAGATGTTGTGGATAACCTATGGACTGTCATTAACGAGGCAAGAGAGAAGCCAGATGACATGAAGCCTGAACTTGCAGGTAACATCAGCTCCTCTATACGCCTTGATGGTGGCTCACCCTTACTAGAAGAGTTTGTCAGTGAGTTAATCCCTAAGTTTATGGACAGCCACATTGAGTCTTATGGCCCACCTTGGCGAACCGTTATGAAGGAAGGTGAAGGGTTTAACCTAGAAAGCCTTTGGGTAAACTTTCAGAAGAAGCACGAGTTTAACCCACCACATGATCACGGTGGAGTCTACAGTTTTGTAATATGGATGCAGATACCTACATCCTATGCAGAGCAACGCAAGCTACCTGTATGCATTGAGTCGAATGCAGATAATCTTATATCTAACTTTGCGTTTAGTTACACAAATACGTTAGGCAAAGTATCAACCTTTGCGTATAATATGGAAAAGGAAGCAGAAGGTTACATGGTTATGTTTCCCTCGCAGATGACCCACCAAGTTTTTCCGTTCTATGAAAATGACGGAGAAAGAATATCAATATCGGGTAATATTACTATAAAGGAAAAATAAAATGGCAAGAGAATCAGATCAAATTGCACAGGACTACTCAGCAATGTTGGGCAGTGTAAGTGTTATTACTGAAGTTATAGCGACACACGACAAAGGTGGTTCAGCAACACATGAAGATTTCTGTAGTGATATGACAACAGCAGAAAAGAAAGAGCGTGTCGCTAGAAGTAAAGGTTACTTAGATCACATGAAAGCGTTAGACGATTGGGGCAGTGAAAACATGACTCCAGTAACAAATGCGATTAATGCAGCTACAACCTTTATAGGTTAAACTAAATGTCAGAGCTAAAGTTAAGTTCAGAAGAACTAGAAGCAATGCTAGATAGATCAGCTAAACGTGCTTTAGAAAGCATAGGTTTAACTGATGAAAATGCAGCTAAAGATATACAAGAAATGAGATCTTTATTAGATGCGTGGAGAGAAACACGTAAGTCTATCTGGAATACAACTGTTAAAATATTTACAGTTGCTACACTTACCTTTATAGCTGGTGCTGTGTGGATGACTTTTAATGGAGAATAAAGTATGAAATCTTTAATACTGTATACAGGTTTAGCTATACTTATTGTTTTTATGCTGATGATGGCTAAACAAGTATACGCTGAAGGTTGTGACAGTGCAACAAATGCTAACTGTATAGAGACTAATAGTAATACAAACTCTACTGTTAACTCTAATTTAACATCAGAGACTACAGTTAAGTCACCACCACCTTCAGCTATGTCACCTACTATTAATAATTCTAACTCAGACTTATGTACAGTAGGTGTATCAGGAGCAGTTCAAACACAGATACTGGGTATATCCGCAGGCACTACAACTAGAGATATGAACTGTGAAAGATTAAAAAATGCCAAGGTTCTATATGATATGGGAATGAAGGTTGCTGCTGTATCAGTACTCTGTCAAGACAAAAGAGTATTTGAAAGTATGATGAATGCAGGAACGCCTTGCCCATATGATGGACTTGTAGGTCAGCCTGCTAAAGAAGCATGGAATAACAATCCACATCTGATACCTGGAGCTAAGACAGGTAAGAAGGAAGAATGGAGTCAAGATGCTAAGAGTACAGCTACAGGTGCTAGTGCTGTTGGTGGGCTTTTGTTGGCCCTCCTACTGTTTCTCTGAGTTACTATACGGAAGAACAGACAACGTAGCTAAGTATATGCGTACTTGGGATATGACAAAGGTGCTTCCACCAGATGCAGGCTTAGAGGTGCAAGGTATATTTCATAAGTATACTATTACTAAAGAGTCAAGTGCAGATGCTACAGTTTCTATAGTTAATAAGAATGTTAATGGATCAGGCAATATATACGAAAGACATGACAACTGGGATCAACTACCTAGTAATACTAAGATAGGATTTGATGTTGTTACACCTTCTTTAGGTAAGCGTTGGGGTGAAGGTAGTATAGACGTAACAGGAGAAGCTACACTTAGTGATGTAATCGTAGCATACAATTATAGATTTGATCCTTGCTTTATACCTTTATCAGATCCTAGCTGCCCAGATTATGATAGTGCTTTGTATCAATACCTACTGGATAATAATTTAATAAACAATGAGCCTGACGTAAACGATCCTTTCTACGATGAGTGGGTACAGTTTCAGCTAGAACGTAAAGCAGAAGAACAAGAAGAAGAACAGGCTGAAAAAGAAAAGCAAGAAGAAGAAGAGCAAGAAGAGTTAAAGATGGAGAGAGCTTTATCTGTAGCAGGAGCAGCAGAACAAATAGCTAATCCAATGCAACAACTAGCTATGATGCAACAGTTAGCTTCTACAGGTACACTAGATAGCTACTACGGTGCAACCATAGAAGGTGGTACTTACGAAGATACAATAGAATTAAAAGACACAGAAATAAAAGATAACTACAAAGCATTAAGAAACCTAGCACAAGACAAACTACATAGAACAATAGTACGTTCTCAATATGACAGATAAAGGATAAAAAAATGGCAGCACCTATAATAGCAGCAGGAGTAGCAGCAATAGCTAAATATATAATAAAAAATGGTATGAAACTAGCCGTAAAAAAATACGGTGTGAAAGCAGCACAAGAGGGCCGTAAATTTGCAGATAAAATTACACCGACTAAAACAAAAACTGAACCAATAAAACAGCTTGGAGCGTTTAACAAAGCAACTCAAAAAAGTAAGCCAACTAGAATGCCAAAACAAAAAAATATGCAAGGGCCAAAAAATCCTAAAAGTATGGGGTTTTCTAAAGGTGGTAAAGTAACCAATGCAGATTACCGCAAAACTGGATTATTTAAATAGGAGATATTATGATAAAAAAATTAGCAACAATAACATTACTAATGTCAGCTACCTCTGCAATGGCAGTTGACTCGCCTATAACTGGTGTCGTAGAACCTAAGTGTTCTATATGGACAGAAACCAATGGTGTGTATGGACATCCACTTCCTTACAAACTAACTACAAAACCTTCTGATGGCGGTGTAAAAGCAATTATACGAGTAGATGTAGCACAGGCAGACTACTACAAAACAAAGTTTACACACCCTAACAGTTTTTCATCTAGTCCAACATTAAATGATGCAGTAGCTTGGACAGGTAGCACTGCAGTAAGTCAGGTAAGCGTAGCAGGTATGTCTGCCTATGAAGCGGCTAAAGTTACTTACAATAATACAACAGAGTTTAATATGACTTTAGCAGGTTCTACTTGGTTTACTGTAGAATCAGAAGCACAATATGGTAGTACTAAAGCACTGCCTGCAGGCAACTACACAGCTATGATCGTAGCGGAATGTATCGCCAAGTAGCTATACTACTAAGTTTTCTCTTTTGTACTACGTTAAATGCACATGAGATGACTCCTGCTTATCCTAAGTTAAAGCAGTCATACATAGACGGTGTATACGTAACAAAGATGAAACTGTTTAATAGGCGCAAAGAGATAGAGTATTATGCAATACAAGTCTTTACACACGATTGGAAACCTCTACCCTTTGCGTCAACATCCAGAATAATTAATATAGGGTTTAATAAAAGAAAGTTATTTGAAGTATATATTCGATCAAGAGATGTAGATAACGCTACTTACATATGTACTGAATCAAAGGTATTTAAGAACACTAATCAAGTTACACTCGTATCTTCTAAGATATGTTCTAAAATAAAACAGAACAAATGAAAACAGTAACACTTGTAATACTCGTATTATTTATATCAGGTTGTAGTATAGTAACAGCTTGGGCAGACTCAACATCTAACTCTTTGAGTCTATCACTACCTAACTCTAGCATGAGTTATCAAGCAGATAAGTTTAGAGCAGGTGAGTTAGACTGCAGTAACGCCATAGGATCTGCAACACAGTGGGAGTTTGGAGTTACAGGTATAATACAGGGTGGTACAGTATCAACTGACAATACTAAGACAGGTGATGTAGGTGTATACAGTAGAATAATAATACCACTAGGTAAAAGAGTTAAGTCAAGGATTGATTGTAATAGGTTGTACGAGTTAGAGTTACAGAAAAAAGAACTAGAAGTGTTGAAGTTACAACAAGAAATAAATCAACTAAGACAACTATCATTTGAGAATTAAGGTTTAGTATGGCAGAAGTAGAGATAGCAGGAGCGAAGATAAAAGGTGGCAGACTTATGTTACTTGTACCAATCGTTTCGGCACTTGGTGGCGGTCTGTGGGGTGGCTTTGAATTTTATAAAGACTACATGGACATGAAAGAAATTATCCAAGAGATAGACGTAAATACGATTACAGCCCAAAACACTTTAACACAGACTAAACTAGACGAGGCTATAGATTATACTCGTGATATAAAAAACAATCTACGTGAAGATATAATGACTGTAGAAAGTCATGTAGATAAGATACGTAACGAAGTTCAAAATGCTATTGATGAGATGAACCAGTTACAAAAAGATACACTAGCATCTATGCGAGAAGTAGAAGCATTGAACCGTGAAACAGAAAAAGATGTACGAGATACAATGCGAGAAACAGAAAGCCGTATAGAAGAAGCAATGACTAAACTTGAAGAGCGTTTAAGTATGCGACTACAAGAAGCACTAGATAATCCATTAGTAGGAAATTAAAAAGGAATTAAGTAATGATGCAGTTTAAAGGATTTAAACCTGAAGCAATGAAAAAAATTCAAGGCTCACTAGGCTTTCAAGGCTATGCGGAAGAGTTTGATAAATATCTGGAAGACAATCCTGATAAAAAAGCTATGATGGATATGTATGAACAAAAAGCTATAGAGATGGCAAAAGGTGGATATGTTAGTAAATATGCTACTGGTGGAGTAAGTGTTAAACCTGAAACTACTGGATCTGGCGAAACTGTTATTGCACAAAGTGAAACAGGTTTACCTTCTTATATAAATACAGATGCTGAAGGAAATACACTGCCTATTACAGATATGGTTGCTCAACAGGCGTATCAACCTGCATTACCTACAGGTACAGAAGTAAAAGCAGGGTTGAATGTAGTTCAAGATAGTCAACTATTAGATAAAGACACAGGCATAGGACAAGTAGGTACAGGTGTACAAACACCACAGGCTACTGCAGGTCAGGCAGACACTTCTACTATAGGTTATGTACGCCCTGAAGATGCTAATGTAGCTTTAGGAGCATATGGTAAAAGAGCAGTTGATATAGAATCTAAAAGACCTATTGCAGTAACTAGTGATGTATCTAAACAAGTAGAAGCACAAGAGGGTAAGTCTACTGTAGGTGACTTAGAAGCTGCTCAAGGAGAAATGATTAAGTTACAAAATCCTATGCAAAGAGAAATACAAGCAGGAGAATTAGTATCTGAATCTGCTAATGCACAAAAAGCAGCTAAATTTACAGAACAAATACAAGCTGCTGAAGCTACACCTAGTAAAAAAGCTACGGTAGCAGGACAACTAGAAGGTTTAATGTCACAGTTTGATGACGGTGCTAGACCACCTTGGGCTGCAGGAGCTATACGTGCAGCAGAACAACAGATGTTAGCTCGTGGTATGGGTGCATCTAGTATGGCAGGTCAGGCAATTATACAGGCAGCTATGGAAGCATCCTTACCTATAGCACAAATGGATGCTGCTACTGTAGCTAAGTTTGAACAACAAAATTTAAGTAACAAACAACAAAGAGCTATGCTTGCAGCAGAACAACGTGCTAAGTTTATGGGGCAAGAGTTTGACCAAAGTTTTCAAGCTAAAGTAGCTAATGCATCTAAAATTGGTGAGATAGCCAATATGAATTTTACAGCAGAACAACAGATTGCTTTAGAAAATAGTCGTGCTGCAAATACTATGGAGTTAAGTAACTTAAATAATAAACAAGCATTAGTATTAGCAGAAGCATCTGCACTAGCCAACATGGATCTATCTAATTTAAGTAATAGACAACAGGCACAAGTTCAAAATGCTAAAATGTTTTTAGATATGGATATGGCTAACCTGTCTAATCAACAATCAGCAAATATGTTTAAAGCACAACAAAGATTTAATGCTATCTTTAGTGATACTGCACAGACTAATGCAACTAGGCAGTTTAATGCTACAAGTAAAAATCAAACAGATCAATTTTTTGCAGGTTTAGATTCTCAAAGATTACAGTTTAATGCAGCAGCAAAAAATGCAACTTCACAATATAATGCAGGACAAGAGACTGCCGTGTCACAATTTAATGCGGAAGTACGTAATCAACGTGATCAGTTTAATGCTAACAATAGACTTGTTATTGATCAGGGTAATGCTCAATGGAGAAGACAGGTAGCTACTGCAAATACAGCTACTATAAACAGAGTAAATGAATTAAATGCAAGTTCATTATTAGGTATATCAAATAGTAATATGAATAATTTATGGCAACACTATTCAGATAATATGGAATACGCATGGAAAAGTACTGACAATGAAAGAGAAAGATTAACTGAATTAGCATTAGCTCAAATGCAAATAGAAGGAGATGCTGCTGCTGCAGAGGCATACTCTACTGCAACTACAGCCTCATCTTTTGGTAAGTTAATTAGTAACTTATTTATGGGCGGCTTTGTCGGTGGGGCAACAACAACATAAGGAAATAAATATGAGTGGTACAAACTATAGAGAAGCTGCACAGGCTTATTTAAACATAAAAGATTTAGATGAAGTAGAAATACCTAGTGAACCTACAACAGGATTGCTTTCTCGTACTAATAATAAAAGTATGTCTACTGATACTGATGAACCCATAGATAGAGTTACAAGATATGTACACGCAATACGCAAACAAAGGAATGAGATAAAAAATGGAAGAGCCTAATTTTACAGCACCGATTCCTGGTGAAGGATTGACAGCAGAACCTAAAGGAAGACCTTGGTTAAACCCACCTCAATATAATACTGTTGAAGAAGCATTAGAATACTATGTACCTAGAATAACTGAAGAAGATTTTGAGTCTGATCTTGTTGATACTATGGAACTGGGTGTGCCTTTAACTACTATAGCTAACGGTATGCAAGTAGCAGGCGTAATGCAAGGACTACATACAGTAGATGTTGGCCTACTATTAATCCCTGTAATTATGGAAATGTTAGCATACATTGGAGACAGAGCTAATGTTAAGTATGAAATGGGTACAAGTAAACCTAAACGAGATAAAGTAAGTTCTGCTAGATATGCTTTAGCATTAAAAAAATTAAAGGAAGAAGAAGGACAGGAAGAGGAGAAGGAAGAAGTTTCTATGGAAATGCCTGAACCTGAGACTGAACTCACTGGACTAATGGCAAGGAGAATATAATGGCAAGTTTTTTACAAGGTGTTCTTGGTGGGGTAGCAGAAGGATTAAACGAACAGTTTGATATGAAGCGTAAAGAAGATCGTGCTAACCGTATGTTAGAAAAAGAACTAACATTAAAAAGAGATTACGCTTTAGAGGATGAAAAAAGACAAGAAGAAAAATTAGCTAAAGAAAATATACAAGCTCTTAATGTATACTATAATCCTGCTAACGTAGATAGAATTGTAAAAGCAGGTAACATTGCTGTAAGCACAGCACTAGAAAGAGCTAAAGCAGATCCGTATACAAACCATAATAAATTTATTAATCCTGAATACATTCAAGCAGCAACTAATAGTAAAGTAAAATATGTAGGAGATAAAGGATGGGATGGTTGGGTTAAAGGATTAGGAAATCAAAAACTTCCTACTGTTACAAAAAGAAAAGCAGCTACTGGCCCACAACAACTATTTAAACCTCTTGCTGCACCATTAACAACCGATGATACAAATGTATCTGAGTATGATGAACTGTTAGTAATGGCTGAGTTAGATGAGATTAAATTTAGAGGAAAACCAGAACATGAAGAAGCTGTTAAAAGATTAACAGCCATTGAAAAAAAAGTAGCATTGAAAAACAAAACTGCTAGAGCAGAAAAAACATCTCCAATAAATACTTTAAGTAATGCAGCAAAAATTGTTAATTCTTATGTTGAAATGAATGACGTTGGGGGTGTCTACAATGAAGGATTAGATACTTTTTCTTATGATATAACTGAAGGTAATAAAAATAAATTTTATACAGCGTCACTTTATGGGAATGCTATAGTTAATGACAAAGCTATTAGGTTAGGTTATGAAAACTCAGAGATTGATAGTAGAAGGTTAGCAGATAACTACCAAAGCAGATTAAAAGAAATTGCTCAAAATACGTTTGCTAAGAATGTAACTGAGGGTCAAATAATTGATGGTGGAGAAAATGCCTCTTTTCAATTTACTAAAAGTGGAGAAGATATGCAAAAACGAATAGCTACAGGTAAAGTTCCTGAAGGTGCAGTTATATCTTATATGGCTCAAACTAAAGAAACAAAACAACCAGTAATACTATCTGTTGTTTATAGTCAGTTTGCAGATAAGTTTGAAGATTTAGAAAATAATTCGTATAGAATACAGCCTCATGCTTTTACAGACGTATCAAATTATAAATTTAATTAAGGAAATATAATATGGATCTTAGTTTTGGTGGTGAATTTTCCACAGGTAAAGAAGATAGTGAAGAAAACAAAGTACAGGAGACACCTGTCAATACAGAAAATATAAATCTTCCTACTCCAGAAACAGTTAAACCTAAATTGCCAGATGCAAATGCTTTGCCTTATGTTGATAACGTTTTACTTGAAGATGGTTTAGAAGAATATGTTGATGATCCTCAAGAAATAAATTTTAAAGTAGAAGAAGACTATGAGCCAGGATTTTTAAGATCTGTTGGAGGTGATCTAGGTGAGTTTGTTACTAGTGGAGAAATAATTACTGCTCCTTTTGAGGGTGTTACTCGTGCCATAGGTGAGCTTGCTGACACTGCTGCAAGTATTAATCAGTGGACTGAAGATAAAACAGGTGTGCAGTTTGTACCTTACGGAGATAAAATTTTTGGTGGTATAAAATACGTTACAGAAGAAATAGATGACTTAATTCAGGATTCAGAAACTGTAACTGGTGCTTTGACTAGTGGCATAACTCAGTTTGCTACAGGTATGGTTCTTACCAGAGGTATAGGAGGTAAAGTAGGTACAGTTAAAAGTGCCATGACTAGAGGTGCTATAACTGATGCTGCATTCTTTGATCCTGACTTAGAAGGTTTAGCTGAGTTGTCTGTTGCAACTGGTGGGATATTTGATAATGCAATTACTCAATCTCTTCTTAAAGGAGAAGATGATTCTGAGTTTACAAAACGTGCAAAGATGGCAACTGAAGGTTTAATAATAGGCGGTGCATTTGAAGGTGTATTAAAAGCATTTAGAAATGCTAAAGCCGTAAAGGAAGCTAAGACAGACATTGAAGTCAATGGAGAGTTATCTCCTGCTAAAGCAAAAGCAGTAGATGATTCAGTAGATGAGTTAGATCAATGGATGAAAATACAAAAGATTGGCCCAAGTATAGAAACTGTAGGTGAGGCTATGCAAGGCCCACCTAAACCACAAGGATTAGGAAGTAGAACTACGGATACACGTACTCCTATTGAAAAAGCTAGGGATGCAGGTGCTAAAGTAGAGACAACAAGTAAGGCTTCTAAAAATGTAGACAAAGAACAACTAAAAAAAGTACAAGATAAGAAAAAGAAAAAGTATGACATTGAAAGAGTTAAAGAAGCTAACGCAGAAGATGCTGCAGCTAAAAGAAAAGTAACTACTAAAGTAGCTGAAGAAAATAAAGTTCTACGAGATAGGATGATAAGAGAACTTGAAAACACTAAGGGAATTGTCATAAGTAGAACAGGAGATGATGGGTTAAAAGAAATAGATCCTGAACTTGCAAGAGCAGAAAGCAAAAAGCTAACAGAAAAACTAGCTAAACAGACAGAAGAACAAACAGAAAGAGCTAAGTTACAACAGGGTGGTAAACTTGATGAGGACCAACTCAATGCTATTGAAGCTATACGTGTAGCTACAGCACAAGATGGTATGTTCCAAGCTATGTTAAAGCCAGAAAGTTTAGATTCTATTGTGGCTATATCAGCAGACTTTCAAAAAACATTTGGCGTAACTATAGGTGGTGGTGGCAAAACTGTTATTGATGATTTATTTAAACTTACTGTAGATAAAAATCTTATTGGTGATGAAAGACTATTAGATGTACTTGCAAAACACCAGATGACATTTGAGGATTACATAATGACTATTGTAGGGTCTGGTTCTGAAGCAGGCAGACTTATGAATAAACTATCACAAATATCTAAAAACAATTTACATAAAACTGAATTTGAAAAACAAATAGATGCAGAAAGAAAAGCAACACAGGGCAGTATACGTAATTTAGTTTTACGTATAGAAAATATTAGACGTGGTGCATTGGTATCACAGGTAGCTACTGCTGCACGTAACCTATCTTCTGGTTTAATTCGTATGCCACTAGAGGGTGTTGCAAATATAATGGATGATGCACTGTACCATGCAGGACAGGGTAACTATGGTAAAGCAATAGGCATGATTAAACCAACTAACTGGAGAGGTAGCTTTACTGGTTTAAAGTTAATGACACGTAATCCTATAGCATCTAAACAGTTTACAGACTTGATACTAAGTCAGCCTGAGTTTGCATCTAATATGGATTTAATGTTTAATCAACTTAACGAAATGCGTAGACATGTAGGTCAGGGTAAGGGTGGTAAAATTGACAGTGTACTATCAGTTATGGAAAAAGCTGTTGATACTGTTAACATACCTAACAGAGCGCAAGAGTTTCTAGTTAGACGTGGTGCATTCTTAGGTGAGCTAGAACGTCTAGTTAAACGTGAGTGGGGAATAGATTTAATAGAGACACTCGACAAAGGTAAACTGCGTGACATGATAGCAAACAGTTCTTCAGTTAAACCTGCAGGTAAAAATGTACGTAGCTTTGCATCTCTTGTTGACTCAGCCACTAACAAGGCGTTAGATGTTACCTATGCAAAACAACCAGACCTAGCTGCATTTAGAAATCTATCTAGCTTTATAACTAACAATGGTTTAACTGCTATCATACCTTTTCCAAGGTTTATGTTTAACAGCATAGAACTTGTAGCTCAGTATGCAGGTGGTGCGTCTATACCTATGACACGTAAAATGATGAAGATGGTGGGTGGTAAGTCTCAACGTGCCATGACAGAAGCAGAACGTAAGTACGTGTCACGTAACATAACAGGGCTAGGTATTGTAGGTGCAGCATACATGTACAGATCAGATAAAACTTTAGCAGAAACAGACTCTGACTATAAACTATTAAAGTTTGGTAAACAGGTATTAGATACTAGCCCTATATTTCCTATGAGACAGTTTATGTGGATGGGAGAAGCTACTAAAAGATTAATGGATGGCACGTTTGATGATTGGTATGATCACCGTGAAGCCATACAGACATTTACTGGTAGTAACTTGCGTACAGGTAATGGCAATATGATGTTCGATGACATTGCTTCTATGATAGGATCTGAAGACTACTTAGCTCAGAGAGATATAGGTAAGACTGCAGGTAGAGCCATAGGTAACTATCTATCTACGTTTGCTGTTCCATTTGCACAGATAATAGATGCAGAGAGAGCCGCAGGTTTAATACCTACAACATTTCAAGACGTAGTAAACGAGCCAAGCATAGAGGGTAGCTCATTTATGGATGAACTAGCCAGACCATTTAAACAGAGAGGTTACAACCAAGAGGCACTGCTTACAGGTGCAGGCGTACTCAGTGAAAAGGTATATCCTGAACGAGAGTTTGTACTGAGTGATGACAAACGAAGATCACCTCTACAGATGGCTGGAAAAGTTACTCTAGGTTTAAATTTAGCTTCTGCTGATCCTGAGTATGGACAGTTTTATAAAAATCTAGGATACACAGATTTTAAACTGGGCAGTAAATCTAAAAGCCCTGCAGTACGTAGGTTTGAAAACAAAGAACTTCGTAAGTTTCTTATACCACTAGCAGAAGCAGGTGAAAATATAGCTGAAAACTTTGGTAAAGAGTTTGACAAAAAACCAATAGAAGAACAGAATAAAACAACACGTAACTCTTACATTAATGATAAACTTAAACTAATAATAGAAAAACAAATACGTAGTGCTAGAACTAAAATTAACAAAGCTAAGTTAGGTGTAGCTCCTCCTGAAACAAGGGTGTTACTAGAGTATAGCAAACTTAGTAGACAGGTAAGACGTACAGCTACGGCTCTATACTTTGATAAGTACGGTGACAACCCAGACTTTTCTGATATAAAAGATATGCAGAAGTTAATAGAGATAGGAAAGAGAGTTAGATAAACAAAAGGGGGCGTTAAGCCCCCTAAATGTTTCTACCTATTGTCTCCACTACCGTTTATCTTACCCCTATCAAACCTGCTTCTTAACTTCTTTTCATTAAGACTTGCTATCATAGCTAGTGGCATGTTTAGATCATTCGCTAGTGCTGCACAGTACCACAGTACATCTCCTATCTCACTAGCTATCTGTTCTTTCCAATCATTTGGTTGGTTCTCTATGCCATCACGCATAACCTTCTTAACCTTGTTAGCTACCTCACCTGCTTCTCCTGCTAGTCCTAGTGCAGGGTAAAGTATCTTGTGTTCAGGTGGATATACAGCAGTTTTTATTGCCGATCTTTGATAAGCATTAAAGTCAGACATGTTGTACTTCTCCTTTAGCCATTCTCTTACCTCTGTTTCTAGTTTTTTCATACTTAGTTACTCGCTTTAGATTCTCATACCATGCTTTATTAAATCCTCTGTTCCACTCTCTGTGTTGCATGGTGTCTCTGTGGAATGGATTACCTATACGACCACGTTTAAAATCTTCATAGCCCTTCTGAAATTGAACCTTCAGTGGGGCATCATATTTTCCAAGGCCACGTTCTTTTCTAGTCAAAGTCTTTTTCATGTTACACCTCCTATGGATTAGTTAATGTTATTAGTTCAGCTTCTGTGTATGGTACATGAAAGAACAACTCTCCTTGTAGTATCCTGCCGCCCCATGCTTCTTTAACTTCACATGTTTCTAACAAGTCACTACCTATTTTCCAAGCTGCTTTACCATCTCTACGTATAACATAAAAATTTAAGTATCTATCACCCTCATTAGTAAGTTTTAAGGCGTGTAACTTATTAATAAGTTTATGTTTACGATAAGGTATTCGTATCTCTTCCCATGTTGTATTCCAATCACCTGTCCACTGGTTCTTCATTTCTACTTCCGAATAGTGGGTAGTGTAATCTAAATAGCTAGTAATGTCAAACGAATAATCTTCTTTTGTACTTACAATGGTATGACCTAGATTTTTTAGGTAATTAATAATTACTTCTTTAGCCTTTGAATCATTACGATTGTATGACGATGGTCTAAACTTTCTATTAACTGCTCCTTGGATTGGTTGTAGCATATTACTTCTCCTTTTTAGATTTAGTTTTCTTTTTAGGTTTTTCGTTTTCTAATAGTGATTTTAACTCCTTTACTTTTCCTTCTTGAACTGCCTGCACACATAACACAATATGATTTAACAAGGCAAAATTTTGTCCTTCATCTTTGTGAAGAATAGTGTTTCCTAATTGTAATGTATTTACAACACCCATAATTTGTTTGTTGCTTTCATCTATTTTGTAATTATTTCCGTCTATATTAATATCCATTTATTTCTCCTATGCTGTTATGTCTACCATCTCACATACCTCTCCTGTACAAGCAAAGGTCTGAGATGACTTAGTAGTATCCTCTGCTTCAAACGATGACAATTTAGACCAGTCAATCTTGTTAGGCATAATGCTTTTTAATATCTCATAGTCTTTCTTATTGCAATCCTGATATGGTGCTTGCTGATAAGTATGATCAGAGTGTGGTAAAAATGACACACCACTCATCTCATCAAAGTTTTTATAAACAAATGCACCTACTTCCATCCACTCATTGTCACGAACTGTTATTGTAACAGAAGGTTTGTGTTCTGTCCAGTGCCTTTGGTAAATTAACCACATCTCTAACTGTTGTATTGCTGTCATGTCATTACGTGTGACAGACTTACGTGGTGAAGCAATTGGAAAGCTGAACACTGTCGTACTGTCAGGCTTCATAACACATGGCTCAAACGGTATGCCCTGAGACTTCATAAACTGTGTAAGAGGATCTTTGTTATCTCCACGTACAGTTCTTATATAGTGCAGTGAGTGTCTGGCGTGTATACCTGATGCAGAGTCTACTAACTGTGACACAGTGCCTGATGGCTTACAGCATGTAACTGCAGTACTCTGTTCAATGCCTAACCTCTTAGACCATACAGAGTTTACGTATACGGCATGTTGTTTAAGGCTCTCTAAGTCTCTAGCTAAGTTCTTGTTAGCTGATGTCATAATAGGATTGTCCATAACACCTGTAAGACTTACACCTAACAACCTTTCCTCTTCCGTGTTACGCTGCCATATCTTACGCAGATATGGAAACTTAGTGTATGTAGCCTGTATTGTACCCAGTATCGTAGCAGCCTCTACTTTATTCTTAATGTCTTTCAGTGTATCAGTTGCACGTACAACGACTTCAGTTAGATTGCAGAATTGATACGGCCTCAAGCTAATCTCTGAACATGGGTTTGTGCCGAACTCGTGGTCTGGATCACGTCTACCGCTACGCTCTGCTAATACTTTACATGCCTGTCTATTGAAGACACCACGTTCACCTGACTTACTTTCTACAAGTGCAAGCCACTCACGCATGAAAGTTTCTGAGTCAGGTTTTTCTGTATAACAGACAGAGTTGTTAGCTAACGCTCTGTGTCCTGCAGTCTCCCACCAGTTGCCTGACTTGGCGTGTCTCATTCTACCGTCTGATAGATTAGACAGTGAGATCATAGCTGACCTACGTACACCACCTACTACAACAATCTGTCCAATGTAACACATCAAGTCGTGACATTCTATTGATGATAGCTTTCTACCTGATGCAGATCTAAATGTATTTACACAGAAGTTAAACAGGTCAATCAGTGGTGCAGGGCCAGATGCTCTACCACCAAACGTCTTCAGCCTAGCTCCTGCAGGGCGTACCTGACTGACATCCCACTTAGGTATCTCTCCTGCCCAGAGTAGAGCAAGTACCTGTCTCAGTCCTTTAGCCCAACCCTCTTTGCTGTCCTTTACAACTACGGTAGTCTCACTCTCTGATAGCTCTGGTACTTCAGGTAGGTTCTGTATGTACTGGCGTTCAACGCTAAAGCCTACACCTGTACCACACAGTAGTATGTACATGGCTTCATCAAATGCTTTAGGATCATCTACTGGTAGGTAGCTACAGTTATAGCCTGCTGTGTTGTCACGGTTCAATGCAGCACCTGCTGTCATTAAGGCTCTCATGCTTGGCATGACACTAAGATTAAGTATGCTATCCTCTATAATTTTATATTCTGATTTAGTTATTACTATAGGCTTTACAATATTTTCCATGTATCTACGTACAGTTTCAGGCCATGTCTCTCTTCTATTCTCGTCTTCTAACCAACGAGCATACCGTGAGGTATGAATAAATGCTTGGTAGTCTGTGGGTAGGTAGTTGTTGCTCATTTAATTACTCCGTTGTTATTCGCATGGCTTTAATCTCCATGCCGTCTATGTCATACACAAATTCATGTACTGCTTCTTGCAGTTCTTCCTCTATCCTTCCATCGGTGGGCATTCTATATTCTTCCTCATCAATGTCAAGTGTTAGTAGTATCTTAGCTATCATTAGTAATCTCTGATTCTATAAGTCTGTCAAGATACCATCTTGCTTTCTTCAAATCTTCTACACCATTCTTATACTTATGTCTCCATATATACTTTAGTATGTTACCCTGTAGGTATTCTTTAAACCCTGTACCTAAAGCTGCACGTATGGCATCAATACATTCTATGCAGTTGTCTTGGTTGTAGTGTTCTGGCTTAGTTACCACATCATATTCTGGATTAATACTCATTACTTTTTACCTCCGAAGTTTACTTTAATTATAGTGCCGTCTGAACTAGCAACGGACTCCTTAATAACATCTTTTTTCTTTAACAGTTCTTTCTCTTCTATCACACTTTCAGCATAATCGCAAAGCATTTCTCTAAAATCTTCATTTATTTCCATCAATGGTAGTGACGATGCAACAAGAGATGAACACTGCATCAACTGTATGTAGTCAGATTTCTTCATTGTGTTTTCGTTATCGGTAATTATTTCCATGTCGATATACCCATCCCAGTCACCCTGTTGATTAAAGCATGGCTTCATTCTTAATATAAAATCGTTAACTCCGAAGTGTTCTACTTTTATAGTCATTACTTATCTCCTTATTATTTTTTTATATGGTAAATGTATGAGCGGTTTGTGTTTGTTCTTTCCTTTCTCTTGTATCCATTCGAGTGGCACGATCCTGTCGTGATATAAAAACTTATGTTTCTCACACCATCCTTGATACGTAGTCTTTGCACCCTTACTTAGCTTGTTTCTACTATTGTAAAACACAAAGCGTATATCTAACTTAGGGTGTTGCTTTTTTATTTCAATATGTTTGCGTCTATCAGCCTGAGTAAAGCGACCCTTACTTTCTATTATGATACCGTTAGGCAACACAAAGTCTGGAGTATACGTGCGGTACATGAGGTCTTCCCATTCAATTTTAATGGCCTCATACACCACAGGTATATCCAGTTCCTTGAGGTAGTCAGAGATCTTCATCTCTAACCCACTCCTGTACCCATGCTTTAGGGCAGCCTGAAAGCGTTTACCATTCACCCTACTACTTCTCCAATGTAAGACACAGTAGGGGGTGTCTTCTTACCTTGGTATACTTTGGATGGTAGATCTTTTATGTTATCCCAACAGGCATACCTATAGTCACAGAACTTGCATCCTTCTGGTAGTATTTTATTGCCTGATGCCTTGCCTCTGTACACTTCAGGGGCTGGTTCAAAGCAACGTTTAAACTCATTTGATTCGACAGTCTTGGCTGTCTCATTTAACTTGGTTACTTCTTTCTCTAAGTCTAAGCCTGTAGCAGCTACGTATTTAATCTGACCATTGGCCTTATTAACTACCCACCAACCACCAGTCTTTTTACCTGATGCCTTGATGTAACCTGCAAGCTGACCTACGTAGCCAAAGGAATCTCCATTAGCTAATGTATCATATGATTCAAACTTGTTTGTATATGACCAGTGTGATGCAGACTTTACGTCATCCAAAGCACCATCGACAACAAGATCGTAGCTTCCATTAACTGTAGTGTTATCAAGCTCCAAAGATACTGTGTCCGAATCTTCGTAAGCAACTCCTGCTTCTTTAAGTATTCCTTTAAACGCTGCCTCAACTATATCTCCTATTAACATGTTCATTACGAAGGTGGTAGGCTTGGGGAGTGCCTTCTCTGGATGGTTCTTCTCCCACCAGAGTTGGCATGTAGGTCTACCTATGTTTGACATACGCAGACGAAACTCTCCTCTCCTATTGCCCCCACCAAACTGCCGCTTCAACGCATCCTTGATGTCTTGAGCTACTTGTTCTATGGTTTCATCAGACATAGTTGTCTGTCCATTAGAAGCTCTATCAAGGTACTGATGAATTGGCAGTTCAGCAGGATGGTTCATTATACTAACTCAGCAGTATCAATATCAATGAACTCATTGACGGTATCGGTGTCTACCGACTGATGCTTCTGCATGTTCTCATTCCAAGCACCCATAATGTATTCATTATAGTTCGCTACCCAAGCTAAGAAACTAGCTAGGTTTTCCTGAGTGTCGCTGTCCATATCCAGTGTTTCGGATAGATCCAACTCAGCAGTAGGAAGATAGAATGAGTTACCATTTGGCAACTTACGTTCCTCTGTTCCTGCCTTGACATAATGCTGTACAGGTAGACGTTTCATTTTATTTAACTTGTTGAACACATCACCCATAGTCTTGAATGCATCACGGTTTTCTACCTCCCATATAAATGGGGTAGTCTCCACATCTACAGAGTTGCCGTTGGCATCGACAGGATTAACCAAGTCAACAGTACCAAACAATACACGAGTACGTTTGATCTGTCTAATTAAATCCTGCATCTTCTCAGGCAGAGATTTGAAGTCTTCGATGTACCCTGCAGGTTTACCACAGTTAAACTGTCCATCATTATCCTTCAGATCCATGTTGAGATTGTCTGCCATAATGGTCTTGACATACCTGTTAGGTGTGCTGTCAGTACCTTTAATAAAACGCTTGTACATAAACCTCTGTAGGAAGGGGCGAATAGCTACACTCTCAGCGTAGTATGTCTCACCCTCTGGTATCTCCAGTTTGTATGTACCACCACTGACTACCTCAACGTTAGTCATTTTACCTTTGATCTCTTCCTGACCCATTAAAGGTGTGTGATGTATGCGTAGTCTTGCAAGAGCATTCGTTTTCTCTTTAGTTGGCACAGCCAATGAACTCATGCCCATCGCCTTTGCCATTGCTTCATAATTACTTGTATCTAAATTTGTTATTTGATTCATGTTTATATTTCTCCTTTGTTAGAACTGTAGGTATATCATGCCACGTCTTTCGTGTCAAGCCAATTTTTACCTATTTTTGCTTCTAATAATAATGGTACATTAAAGTCTATATCCCACTTCTTATTTACTATATCAACCAGTACGTCATTAGTACGATTGATGATCCGTATTACTTTCTCCTTCTCACTAGGGTGTACGTCAATCACGATTGAATCGTGTACGGTATTAACGACACATGATTGTAGTTTGTTTGCCTGTAACATCTTGTCTATATAGATAAGAGATACTGGCACGATGTCTGCCGTAGCAAATGATTGCACAGGATAGTTCTTTACCTGAGTAAAGTATGTGATACTTCCATTCGCTCTACGTGTAGCCAAAGGAAATGCGAACTCACGACCTGATGGTGTGCGAACATTACCTGTCGTAATGACTTCCTTGGCGAGTCGTTTGTGCCATGCACCTATGCCTGAGTACTTAGTGGTAAACTGTTGATAGTATGCCGCTTCAGCAGGTGTACGACCAAAGCCTGACGCTCCATATAACGGTGCAAATGTATGTGCCTTTGCATCTTGGCGAGATATGCTTTGACCTGCGTCACTAATAACTTTAGCTGTGTAGCTATGCACATCGAAGCCTGTTGTCACCTCGTCTATTGCAGTCTTGTCCTGACTAAGGAATGCGGCAACTCTGAACTCTAGCTGTGCAAAGTCAGCCTCCATGATCTCACCCTCATCCCAACGAGATACAAATACTTTCTTCACAGGAAACGTACCACCTCTGGGCATGTTCTGCATGTTAGGATCAGCACCAGATAACCTGCCTGTGCCTGTCCTGTGTTGCAGTAGTCTTACGTGTAGCTTACCATCCTGTTTAACATGAGTAGCTATGCCCTCAACAAAGCTAGATAGATATGTATCTAGTGCTGACAGTCTACGTACTCGTTGTAGAAACAACTCTGCATCTCTCATGCCACGAGATCTAGCTACACCTTCTAGGTATACTAGGTTGTCCTTACTGGTACTGAACCCATTGGCACTGACCCACTTAGGATCTGGTGCATTGAACTTTAGACCTGCAACTTCTTTACTATCTTTGTAGAGAAACCCACTGGCTGAACACACAGGACACTTATTTGTATTCTTATGTGGTGTACCATTCTTACGTATCTTACGTATCTGTCCAGTGCCACTACACTCGTAGCATCTCTCAGCTTTCTGTTTATACAGCTTAGTAGTGAGCTTGCGTACATTGTCTAAGTGTTGCGTATTTGTCACACGTTCTTCATATGCATAAGACCATGTAGGTTTGTCATTGACCTTACGGCTGTATATAATCCACGACAACTGCTCTGGACTATTGAGATTGATAGGTCTGTCACCCATAAGTTTGTGTACTTGATCTTCTAATAGAGACTCTAGCTCTCTTTTCTCAGTCTCAAACTCTACACGTACTTGGTCTAATGCTTTCATGTCTACCTTGAAACCACGTTGGTATATACGTGCTAGGTGTACAGCTAATTGATTCGTAAGGCGTATGGTATTTACAAGTGTTCTACCTGTACCATAGGTATACTGCCTGTCCTGCTCTCTAAACAACTGTTGTGTTGCATGTAAGTCAGCACTCAAATACTTTGACAGTTCATCATGTGGTATCTCTGATACGTTTAGACCCTGCTTGAAATACTCCTTCAGAGTATTCTGCTTCTGTGTGTGTAACTGATAACGTTCAGCACAGGCTTCGAGAGACAGTGGTTCTTTCTGCCCTCGTTGTAATATGTATTCGCCTAGCATGGTATCAAACACCTCACCCTCATAGGTAAAGCCTGACTCCCAAAGCCACATCAAATCGTGTGCGGCATTGTGTGCGACAAGACGTGTAGTCAGGTCAAGTTTATCCTGTACTATCTGCCTACCGTTTTCAGTGGGGGGATGCTCAGTGTGGTCAAAAGTTATAATTTGCTCGTGTCCAGTACCATCTAGCATCCCCACCATGACCAATGTATTCTCTGGTTCAAATGGATCAAGGTGCATCTTGCCATTTCTTTTTACGACTGTATTCTCTACGTCAAGGATTGTTATCATGTTGGTGATTCCTTTTCTATTGTGTTGCTTTAAAAGCTCCTGTTAACCTTTCTACCTCATTGGGTACAGACTTGTCAAGACCCTTGAGTATTAAAGTTGCAGTATAGTTATCTAACTTAAACCACTCTGAGTTGTGTTCTTCAGCTAACTTGCCTGCTTCTATATGTGCCTGTGCCTCTGCTCTACGTCTGTCATAAAAAAACTCTTTGTGTATCAATACATAGTCTCTATGTGGGCTTGATGTCTGATAGCTATTTAATCTGTCCTCTGCGTCAACAGCCATACCTATCTTGACCCATCCATCCCATGCCTTATTTGCTATTACGTACACATCTCCTTCTTTAGGTTTGTTGTATAAATCTAAAACCTTTTTGTTAATATATTGTACTCTCGTTCTTAACATTGTCATGCTACATACCTCGCTGTTTTGTATTCTAATTCGCAATGGATAATACCATGCCAACCTGACAGTTTATTCTTAACTAGGTTCAGGTGACGCATAGTATCTTCTTCCTCTTGCCTTTCTACTGGTGGGTTCTTAGCTATCAGTATCATCAGGTCAGCTTCAGCCGCCTTACCTGTACGTGAGCCTTCCATCATGGCCTGATTGAGTACCACCTTATTCTCTGCATCAGCAGACAACTGTGACATATAGAATATAGCACAGCTATGTTGTTTAGCTATCTGCCTAGCGTGTATGGCATTAGCCTTGAGTGCTTCATCGGTTCTGGCAAAGCCTCCTGTCCTAGCAAACTTGTCACCCATGTCTAAGACTACGATGTCAGGCTTGTAGGATTTACAGACGCTCTCAACCCATGCCATGTCACGGTTACTTGCGTCATATATTTTAATGTTCTGTTTGACAGATGCGTATCTATCTCTAGCCTTGGCAGGGTCTTGCTTAATCTCCTGCATGGTCATGCCTGTAGCCGCAGTCAAATACCTAGCACCGACACGGTGAGAACCTTCCTCGTTACAGAGTATGATACACTTAGCACCTTGGTGTGCAAAACCATCAGGTGATGCTACCAGTGATGCATGAAATGATGTCTTACCTGTGTTAGGTCTAGCACCTATTTCAATCAGATGCCCATCGTTTACACCCTCTAACTTACGTGTCAGGGTAGGTATGTTAAATGTCCAACGTGCTTCGAGATCATTCTTTGATAGTAAAGTCTCAACGTCTATGTCATCCCACTGTATCTTTAGGTCTGGTGTAAAGTCATCAGCGTACTGTTCCAGTAGATTACGTAGAGGTTCGAGGCTAGTCTTGTCACCATTCACATAGTCAAAGCCTAAGTTAGCTATGTCCTCACCGACCACCTGTTGGAATAGCTTGGATAATACCTCTTGTGCTATGTCATTACCTAGTGGTGGCTTACTATTTATCTGTGTAAACAGGGTGCTGTATGCCTGCTTCTGTGCTGTAGTCATTGTCGGATTGTTCGACATGAATAGTGATTCTATCTCAGCAGGTGTAACTGTTCGTTCATACCTGTCCATTGCCGCATCGACTGCCTCTTTAATCTTGCGTACATCTTTGCTGAATAGTCTGTTAGGACACCTAGCTCCACGATGTTCATCGTAAAAGTCTTTGTCCATCAGGCTTCTTATTAAACTCAGTTCCATTCTCGTTCTCCTATGCGTGTTAAGTTATGTAGGTCATCAGGGTTTCTATATTTCAAGTCATCGTTTAGTCTCAGGACACGCACACTATCTACGTATCCTCTTAACTCCTTTGCAAATTGCAGTGTCTTAGGTAGGGCATCTGGGTCTAGAGCTATTACTGCCGTTGAAAACTGTGAGAGATACCTCTTGTGCGATTCCGATAGAGATGTACCCAACACTGCAACCCCTACATATACATGACTACCAATAACAGCGGCACTCACACAGTCTTCAACAACTACTGCGACACTACCACAGCCATGAACATATGGCAAGGCATTCTTTCCATAACGTTTCCATTTAGGCAATTTCTTACCCAAACTACGGCCTGTAGCATCAACAGTGTGACCATTATGCATCACTGGAAAGACAACTCTGTGTTCCTTCACGTCATACAACAGGCCAAGTTCTTCTGCATTCAATCCCCACTCGTCACAGTAGGGTGCAATCTTATCTGGATCTCTTACAATCCACTCTGGTTTTTCAAACATAGGTATGTTCTCTGTCTCAGTCACTGTCTTACCCAGAGACTTACGAATGTCATCACTCGATAAGTGTATACGTCTACCTCCTGATACAGTACACCCTGCTTTGTAACAGTTCCATACAATAGATCCCATATTGTTAGTGATAGTAAATGTCTTCTTACCATTACACTCAGGACAATCCATTCTTTTAGTATCACCATTTATAAGTGTTATATCATTTAGTATTTTATTAATATTCATTATGTATCACTTTCAATGTTACTCACTGTGTTCGATTGTACAGATACATTTCTACGTGTCAAGGCTTCATTTGCAGAAGTGTACGTATTTTTTAAATAGGGTTTCACAGATGCAACATTAGCATGGCCTGTCACTGACATAATATTAGGCAAAGGTACACCCTTATCTACCATTTGTACTACTCCTGTCCTTCGTAAGTCCATTAATCGTAGGCTCTCAGACAGCCCTGCTTTACGCATGACAGCTCTTCCGTTTTTCGAGAACCTTTGCATCGCATAAGGATAATACACGCCATGTACAGGCAGTATGTGAGGAGCTACGTACTCTTGAAAGCCAAAGTCTTCATGCTGATCCTGTAACATTGCCATCAGGTCATCTGATATGGGTAGAAATACCTCTGCTCTACGCTTACTCTGCTCCAGTGTCAGTAGTTTATTCTCAAAGTCTAGGTTAGACCAACGTAGAGTACGCATGTCTCCTATTCTCTGACACCATTCGTATGTCATCTGTATAATTAACCCAATGTTACGTGTCGTAAAGTCTGAGTATGCTACGTCAAGAAACTTGAGTACATCCTCGTGCTTCCAGACTACCTTGCGTTTGATCTCAGGCTTACGCTTGATACTGGTGAAGGGGTTCTGCATGGCATACTCCATCTCTATGGCATAGTTAAACACTCTAGATGCACAGGTAGCTACATGATTAGCAAAGCTGACACCACGCCTGACCCAATCCTCATATGCCCACTTAGCTTTCCTAGATGTAAAGCCTTTGAACTTATCCTTGCCTATCGAATCAGATACAACTCCAAGGAAATACTTGTAGTCACTCTTCGTTGTATCTCTAAGCATGTCATAGTCATTGGAATTGTAGTACAGTTTTATCAGATCATCTATACTTACAATTTTATTTCTACCATTTGTATTCATCTAGTTTACTCTCCAATAAATCTATCAGTGTTAACATCTCCTCTGCCTTATCTCGCACAGTAGGCCGTGACTTGCACACTGCGTCTGACTTTATGATGTCAGCTACACGCTTGATGCGTACAAGTATACGCTTTGTATCTTCCTTGGGTGATCTCCACTCCTCTGACGCCCACTTAGCCATCGTCTATCTCCTCCTCTATCTCAAAGTTTACAGTTCTCAATCCTTCAACTACCCCGACCATCAGCCAATCAAATGGACAGGTCTTTAGCCACTCATGTAGCTTCTCTTCATCAGTCATTAAGCATCTCCTCTTTTGGTAAGTATACATCTACATGACATTTGCACGTAGGGCAAGACAGGTTAGTAACCATAGACCATGTGTCATCTTCCTCGTCTATGTCGTGATCTCCACCCCATATTAATTTAGTATTACAATGCCAACAGTTCATTCAAGCATCTCCTCTATTATAGCCATAGCATAGCATATGTCATCCCACTCCTCATCGTTATGATCAATACCCTCTGGTATGCAATCCTCACGATAGGTGTGCAGGACTTCCCATATTCTATTCAACTCTTTAGTTCCCATGTTACCACTCCACCTCTGAACTAAACTGAAAGTCAAGTGCGGTATAAGGCAGGCGTTGATGCCAGTACTCTACCAGTTTAGCGAACTCATATATACCATGAACATGATTGTCCATTGCGATAATCTCATACTCACGCTCATCAGGCTTGATGTCTTCACGCTCCTTTGTTTCTGAGTTCCATCTAGTCGTTTCAAAAGATCTGATTGTTACTGTGTCTATATTTATATACATATGTTGCCCTCCTTATATAGCTAGTTGTTTAAACTGTGGACTATCTATCCACTTAGATACTTCTACTTCACGATTGAACATACTAATATTCCTCGTGTCATAGCCTGTGTTACGTAGGCTGAAACCGTTGCGCTCATCAGCCCATGAACTGTAGTTCGTGAATGCTGAGTACACTGCGTACTTGTTGTGACCTCGCACTGATGCTTCAGCACAGTACAATTCATACATCTTCTCAGCCTTCTGCTTAGAGCCTATCATGTCATCAAGCATAGCTTTGACCTCATCTACATAGACTCTCTGTTCAGCCCATGTCTGTAGCCTCTGAGCCTGCTCGTGAAAGCTACGCTGACTGTCTCTCAGTTGCATCTGGAACATGTCAAAGTCAAAGCCTGATGTATGCTTACGCTTCACCTTGTCATGCTCACCTGAGATACACCCATTGGTACAGAAGAAGTCTATCCATCCATGTAGACAGATGCTAGAGCATGAACTGTCCACACCATGTAATGAGATAACTCTCTGGCTTACCTCAGTCTCATGCTTATCTGTACGCACAAAGTTTTTAACTTTAGGCAGTACCATATCCATCATAGTCCACCCTCCATTACGTGCAACTCTCCACCTGACCTGTGCATCTTCTACTGCATCTTCGCCTAGTGTATCTACGATAGTTGTCATCACACCGTTGTAGTGTTCAGGGTGACTGACGCAAGTGAAGTCTTTGCCTACTACATTCAGGTACTCACCTGTCGTTGCATTAAGAACATACTTCTTATCATCTACCTTTGTATCCTCAAAGGCTATGTCAAAGTCTACTGTCTCTGGTATTGTAAAATCAAATGGCATTATGTATTCTCCTCATCATCTAGTTTCTCTTGTTGTTTTTCAAACACACCCCACTGCTTAGTCCAGTCATCTACTTTTTCTTCAGCTAGTTTCTGTAGCTCTGGGGTTGGCATACTAATTACTATTTTCATTTTGTTTCTCCTTGTTAATTAAATTCCATGCTTCTATGTTCTTTTGGCTTGCCCTGCCTTCTGAAATATCAGCTTCTCTATAGGCGTGTTCATACCCATCATAATTTTCTATTGTATCTCCTTCTTCATCATCTTCATCTATCTCCGCTCTAAAGACTGAGTAATATCCACAATCAAAACAACCATATATGTTTCCGACTTCACCATCTCTGAAATCTTCTTGGTATGCGTTAGTAGAATTACACTCAGTACAACACCAATCTCCACTCATACTACTCATTTGTTTCCTCCTCTTCTAAACATTTTTTACACAACAAGCCTTCTTCGTGGGGTTCTAAGTCTTCAGGATAATCCCAACCACACCAAGAACATTCTTTATGCTCATCATAATAAAAGATTATGCTAGGCATTTTATCTCCTAGTTTTTTGTCCTTGATCTCAAGTAACTCATCGGCAGAGAGGGTGTCAGCAAATGCCCAATTAGTATGCCCATATTCGCTATTGCAAATATCATCTATCTGCTCTGTTATATCTCTACTCATTTTGTTTCCTCCTCATTAATTAAATTCCATAGTTCTTCTGCGAACTCTTTGCGACCTTCAAGTATCCCATCGTCAAAGCTATCCACATGTCCTATGTCATCTTTGTATTGAGAGTATGCTTGGAGTTCACCTTCTATGGCATTGTTTATTTTCTCTATTAGTGTCGTTGTCTTCAGTGTTTCGTTGATATAGTCTTTATTCATTTCTTTAACTCCTCTAATTTATGAAAGACTCTTTTAAGACTTTCTCTTGCTAGTCCTGCCTGTTCGTAGGCAAGTTTTAAATTGCTCTCATCTATCGCTGAAACTCTAGGCTTGATAGCGACTACCTCACCCTCATCATCATGCACAAACTCATGCGAACTTGTTGCAATCTGTACGTTGTTAATCGCACCGACTTTATGTGCATTAAGGAACTCAAGTAACTCAGCCTTGCTTGTAGGAACTTCCTGTGTTTGCCATAGGTTTAGATCTCTTCGTGCTTCAGCCTGAGTACCTCTCCAATTACCTTCACTGTCTGTATATAGTCTCATATCATATCCTTCATTGTTGGTTAACGCTTGGCAACTGTGCCTTGCTTATATAGTTGTATCACAATCCTTTGGCACTGTCAAACTCTTTTACTTCGTATGTAGCTAATGGTCTACGTGTGTCAGTTTTACCACAGTACACAGGGTAGATAGCTATGAATAGCCTACCACTCACACCTCTCCACATATTCATATCACAGTGTTCACCCATGCTTATCCATTCATCCTCTGGGTACTCCCATATTATATCTACATCACCATCATTCTGTGGTTGATTAGGATAACTCATGTTTACTCTCCACATTTAATCCATACTCACTTAGATCTGGTGACCCTAACGGCTTTGTCACCAAGTCATCTTTGTATATGCCCTCTTGTAACCACTCAGGCATAGCCCTGTTCTTATTCCAACGTGCAAAGGACATCTTGTCACGTTTGTAGAACTGTCGATAGGCTTTGATAGGCCAATCCTCATCTGTCTTGAGATCATCGTGACCTGAGAAACACTGAGGGTGTGGTGTCTTTCTACCCTGTGGTATATATACAACGCCTTCGTGAAGAGAGTCATAGTGTTTTGCACAGCCATGTTTCTTGCCATACCTGTGTGTATACTCATCGAGCATGGCATCATACAGTAGCCAAGCATATCGGTAGTTAGCATTAGTCTCCATAGCCCACAGAGTACATGGATGCTTCTGATGCACAGGCTTGTACAGCCCACGCCTTTCCGCATACTCTGGCCTGTGATGCCACAGTGCAGTGCATAACATCTGTGCTTCTTCGAGTGGCATCTTCACTACGTGTTGGTCACACAGTGACTGTGCTATGTCTTTAGGGTCGTGATATAATATAAATCTATTCATGTCATTACCTTTCCTATATATCTAAATCTTGAAGTTCTAAATTAAGATGATCTGCTATCAAAACTCTCGTTTCTGTGTAGCAATCATCACACAATAAAATATTTGCAAAGGTCATTTGCCAGTCTTCAGGGAAGTCACAAGTTGCTTCACATTTTACACATTTTTTCATCATTGTATCCTTAATGGTGCTTCGTGAATGTTTTCCATCCCAACATAATCGTTGGAAGGGTACTCTTTGTTGTAGAGAAACTCTACGTTACTGTCTGGGTGCTGACGCATTACTAATTCCATAGCAAAGATCGTAGCGGATTCCCAGTCCTGTACGGCAGGATAAGTGTCATCTAATCTGACGACACTCTCCACGCCATCAATGGCAACGCCTATTTCATATGCCATTACTGCCATACTTATGCAACTTCTTTCCATACGATTTCCATGCCATCAGTTAACACTTTGGTCAACTCATCATCAGCTTTCTTAGCTTCAGCTTCATGGTACTCCTTACGAGCATTTAACTCGTCAGTCAGCTTTTGTACTCTGGTACGTACAATACGTTTCTTGGCAAGCAAGCCTAAAGATTGTAACACTTGTACTCTGTACTGAATACGATAGTAATATTCATTAAGCATATGAGCAATCTCTTTTATAGACATAGTAGAATAGTTCTCAATAATAACCTCATCTTGTGGGTAGTAATTGTATGTGAAAGCTTTAGCTCTGCCAAAGTGTACTACGTGTCTTGCATATAGTGATGGGTTAGTTTCTTTGATAGGTGTTGGTATAGTCATAGTTTGGTTCTCCTTTGTTACTATGGTTTCTGATGGGGTTCTTCTTGATTTAAATACTACAGTCATATTAGGCTCTCCTCTGGTTTGCCTGTTTCATTTTACGCAGTTTCCTACGCTCACGCTTCCACTCATCTGAGTGCTTCTTAGTCTGTCCAATGTTGGACACTCTAATTTTTATTGTCTTTTCAAGATTCATTCTCTCGTAGCGCATTTCTATTATCCTCCTTGCGGTTACGTTTAGCCTTGCCACCCTTCTTAGGTGGTATGACCTTGGGTGACTTACGTTCCTGTAGCATAGCCTTTGCCACTGGGTTACGGTGTACTATCGTTTTACGTTTCATCACAATCTCCATTTGTTTACTATATACCTATTATAGTTAAAGGTTTCACTTTGTATTACCTTTAATATAATAGTATAATAGTATATGTCAAGCTATCCCATGCATCTCTCTCCAAGCTACCCAAGTGATAGCCTGAACATGAAATGCTTTGTACTTTGTGCCTAGCTTCTTATTGATAGCCTTGGCAGTAAATACATAAGCATCAGCGATTACCTTGTACTCACGTACTCCTACATTGGACTTGGCATCTGTCAAAGTATGCCTCTTGCCATAGTAGATGTTCTTTGCGTGTCCATCAACTACACAGGTATCTTCACCCATTATGCAACCATAAAATGGTACAATCTTTTGCCCATTTAACAGAGACTTAACTTGTCCGATGTCGGACAGTCCAAGTATAAGCAAAGCCTTACGCTTGTTGGGATTGTATGTACACACTTTTACTCGCCACATATTTGCGTAAGGATTGTCCACATAGGCTTCACACATATTACGTGCATCTACTTTGTTACGTTCCCAGTTGTTGTTAGGTGACAAAGCTGATGCGACACCGACAACTTTCCATAGAGGAAGACCTGTGTCTTTAGCGATCTGATTACAGTCACGCTTGGCACGTTTGTACCATGCTACACCATTACGTATAGTCTCAGGTGATGCTCTGTTGAACATCTTCATTATGTTGTTAGTCATAGTTCACTCCATTCTTCAGGTGTAATACCAGTCTTGATAAATTCACGATCATCAGCATTTAGATGTGGCATAGCTTCCTGTATAGGTTTACCGTCACGCCACTGTATTATCTGCCAGTTAGTGACAGGTATTTCACGAGTTGTGATGTTACCAGTAAGCATTGATTGTTTAGCTATTCGCATTTTAACTCCATTTAATTTGTCCAACGTTGGACGTTTCATTTATCTTACTACATATACATATAATAAAATAGTATTCGTAAAACACTCATACTATTTATATTATTGTATATAGTAGAGTTGTCAAGCCTTCATTCTCAACCATAGGCATTATCATCTTTATGAGCTACAAATTTACCATAGGTAATTCTACCTTCCCCACCATCGTTTATGTGGTCGTGCATTGCAATCTCTGATTCATAAGCATCCTCGGTGTAAGCAAGGTCTACGTACACCTTGGTTTCCTCACCATACCGAAATAATTCAGTTTTTTGTAGTATTGTCATGATCCAATCCTTTCGCAACTGTACAAGTATCCGTCTATCTCATACTCATGGTAGATAGTATCTACTGAGTGAGGGAATGTGAGGTAGCAGGCAGTGAAGAACACTGCCATGCATACCACTGCTATGAAGAAGCAGGTTATCTGTTCACGCTCAAGCATTAGATTTGCTCACTGTTTTCCAACCTGAATCCACTTTAAAACTACCCATTGGAACAACTTTAGTTGTATTATTCTCATGGTTAATCTTAACCAACTCAATCAACTCAAGAGGGTCAATGTCGTTGGCTAGACAAGTCTTCATGATCTCTTTGGCTAGATCATACTTCGTAGTTGGCAGTTGAGTTTGTCCAACGTTGGACTGTTCAACTTCGTTGGAAGTAGCTTCGCTAGGTGATACAGCTTCGCTGACTTTATCCTCAGTTGAAAGCGTAGCTTTGTTTGCTTTACTCATTGCTAATTGCAATGCAGTGAGTGATGTATAACCCTTTTTGCTTTTAGCAATAAAGGCTTGGCAATCTTTCAGATTGTTATAGAACCACTTAGCTTCAGCTAATCTTCTACGATCAATTTTATTGATACCACACTTTACCTTGGTACTATTACCAAGTTCAATCTGATGCATCAGGTGTCCTAATCTGACCCATAAACCTTTAGGTTGCTTGTCTGAGCCATTGAACTGAGATACATTTACAATGTCTCTCTTGAACTGATTCGCATCCTTACGATCTCTGCTTTGCAGTTCCTTTGCAATAGCTTGACCTTCGGTTTCAAGAGTACCAAGTTGTTTTGTAGAATTTTCCATTGTTTTATCTTTCTATCTATTGTTGTTTATATAAGAGAATATTTAAGATCTCTCACATAAATATGAGATCCTTAAATATTATCTTTATAAACTATTAACAATAGCTAGAGTTGTCAAGTTGCCTCGTTATGTGGCACGGTGTCGCACCATCCTTGCATGACACTGTGTGATGTCATCTGCCACCTTCTCGGTGGGGATAGGGTAAAATAAGCATCGACTTTGCAACACACTCTTAGTGTGGCTATTTTGTCACAGTAAACATACCATAGTATGGCAACTGATTGCATATCACTTGTCACTCTCAACTAAGTAGTTGAATTTGTTGCATTATTCTAAGAGAATACAGCTATTGAGCCACTTATCATGCATATTTGGGCGAAGAAAGCGCATAATCCACACGATAAGCAACAGGGTAGGCCAGGGCCAGTAGGGGGTAGTACGTTAGTATATACACATATCTACACAGATCAGGAAAATAGGGTGTTAACCACAATGTATATAGTCGTATACACAAGGAGCTTGGATAGATTTGTGATCACAAAAGATGACATATTTACACTTTATTTGAACATAATATATTTTAGGGGTTGACACGGTTCTGTAAATGTGTAAAACTAAGTATAACACAACACAACACTTAAAGTGATACACTAAACTACTAAATAGTTATAAATAAATAACACTTATATGTAACATTTTAAATGGTATTACAAAAAAGATAAGAATACACTTTAAATGTAACACTTTAAATGCCACCCCTCTATGATATTCCGTATAAATAATATATTCGTAATATATAAATTAGGTGTTGACAATGGCACAAAAATCAGTAAAACTATATACAGACAAAGTTTTAGAAACTTTCTATGACCAATTACTAAACGGTAATGTAGATAACTTACATATACCGCATAGTGATGTTTTTTACGTAAGAGCAGCTTGCGAAGCGAGATACGGTAGAACGTTTACTCTTAAACACGTAGAAGATGCAATGAGAGCAGAAGGATGGAAGGAGCAATCTTATAGTGACCCGAACTACAACGACAAAAAAGAAGAAGTCAAAAGTAAATGAAGCAGGTAACTATACGAAACCTGCCATGCGTAAACGAATATTTAGTAGAATTAAAGCAGGTAGTAAGGGTGGTAAACCAGGTCAATGGTCTGCACGTAAAGCTCAAATGCTAGCTAAAGCATATAAAGCTGCAGGTGGAGGATACAAGTAAATGCAAGGTAAACAAACTAATAAAATAAAAAAAGTTATAAAGGGTTTAACCAAGGCATCTAAGTCTCATGCCAAACAAGCGAAAACATTAAAGTCTGTAATTACTAAAGGCAAAAGAAAAAGATAAATGCCTTACCTACAAAGTAACATCCCATACTTCAAGGCATGGGTAAGAAGAGAATATACATGTAATTTTGAACGCTATCACGGTGAGTTTCTACATTGCATGGTAATAGCTGTAACAACTATGCCAAATAGATCACTCAGCTTTCAAGTTATATTTACAGGTTGCGAGAGTGACGATGAAGATGAACTTAACGTACACGGTGGAGCAATGTGGGCGAGAATGCCTATTACTGCACTCGTAGGTGACACACCAGTAGAAGAGTGGGCCGAAGAGTTGCCTGCATACGCAGCGCAGCCTTGGGATTGTATGTCACATGATCACTCAGTCTACGTGTTAAACAGAGCGACACCTGCACCTTGGATTGCTAAAGTAGATGGTGAGTTCTATCCTGCTAAATACTATTTCACTGTAGACTATACAGGATCAGAGATAGCAGATGACCCTGCACAACATAAACAGAGCCACGTATTAGAGCTAGTAGATGCAGGTAGCTACACAGGAAACATTGTAGCACTGCCTAATAATAGAGTGAGAGTTACACATCCTGCGTGGTTTGAGACTGGAGAAGGTGCGCCAGACTTTAAACCTAGTCAGAGAGTGTTTCATTCTAAAGATGACTTAGAATACGTATGGGATACAGGTAGAGTATTTAATAATATGTACAACGAGGAATAACTATATGAAAAAACCTCAGAAGTCTCTAGCTAAATGGACTCGACAAAATTGGAGAACGAAATCAGGTAAGCCTTCCGCTAAAACTGGGGAAAGATACTTGCCTGAAAGTGCTATTAAGTCTTTGTCTAGTTCTGAGTATGCAGCGACTACTCGTAAAAAACGAGAAGATACAGCTAAAGGCAAACAGTTTAGTAGACAGCCTAAAAATATAGGCAAAAAAACTAGTAAGTTTAGGAGATAACAATGAGCATAGACTATAGAGGTGAAAAGTTTTCAGGATATAGTAAACCTAAACGAACACCTAATCATCCTAAAAAGTCACATGCGGTGTTAGTTAAAGATGGATCAAAAGTTAAACTCATAAGGTTTGGGGAAAAGGGTGCAAGCACCGCAGGTAAACCTAAAGCAGGTGAGTCAGCACGAATGAAAGCAAAACGTAAAAGTTTTAAAGCAAGGCATGGAAAAAATATAGCTAAAGGTAAGATGAGTGCTGCTTACTGGGCTAATAAGGTTAAATGGTAAAAAGGAACATATATTATGGTAGCAAGAGCATTAACAGGAGCAGCTAAAGCAATCGCTAAAAGAAAAGCTATAGCTAAAAATAAAGAGAAAGCCGCAGCAAAAGCAAAAGCAGCGGAAACTACAGTTAAAAAACCAGATTTAATGACAAGTGAAAAAGCTAAAAAAATGGTAAGCACTAAGGGTGGCTATAAAACTAAAGCAAAAAGAGCAGCCGCTAAAACTAAAGGTAGACAAACTGAATTTGAAAGAGGCACAGCAGCTACAGCAAAAAGAGGTTCTATAGCGAAGTCACCAATAGGCTTTAATAAAATTAAAACAGCTAAAGAATTTACAAAAGCAAATAATAGACTACGTGCTTTAGGCAATAGAGTAGGCCCATTAAGTAAAGCTGAACAAGCAGAAGTTAAAAGACTTAAAAAGTTAGTTGCCGATTACGAAAGAATGAAAAAAGCAGAAACTAGAACAAGTAGAAAAACCCAAGTACTTGCTGCAGACAAAAGAAGAAAAAACAAATCTAAAATAACATTAGCTGCCGACTTTAAACCAAAGTAAAATAATGTACCTTGCCATTATACTTTACTGTGCAATACCTACAGATGCTACTTCATGTGATGTAATGGTACGAAAAAATTATTTGTTTCAGTCAGAAATACAATGTGAAGAACAAATAATACCTATGGCAAAAGGCTTACTGACTACAGGCCACTATGTAAAAGCTAAATGTTTTGCATTTAATCCTTATGGAGAAGAAGCATGATTAAATATAAATGGATTTGGATAGGTTTAATAATTGCAATACTAGTAGGTATAATGGTATATGGAACTAAAGTACAAATGTGTACACCTCCCTGTATCTAAATGAGTAAACAACTTACCGCACAACAAAAGTCTACTATGACTTGGCGGTGGACTGCATTAATAATATATCTATTAATATGTTTTTATGACTTTATGTTTGTACCTATATGGTACGGAATTAATAGACCAGACATATCACAGTTTATGGATATTATAAATTCTACTACTGAGCCAATGGTTCAAATGGAACTGATGAAAAAGTTAACAGGGCAACATAATCCTTTTACTCTTATGGGTGGTGGATTGTTTCATCTAGCATTTGGGGCTATACTTACTGGATCAGCCTTTGCTAAACACGAGGAATAGTAATGTCAAAAAAACTACAAGCAGATAGCAAGTATGCAGTAGCTGACACAGATGGTGATGGCATTATTACTGATGAAGAGCTAGATCGCCATGAACGATGGATACGCCTAGAAAACGAAGACAAGATGATGGATACACAACGTACTATGGCTTGGTTAGCTATGGGTACAACCATCGTAACGATTATATTATTACTTACACCTATTATTAATGTAGAACGTATGGAGTCTGCATCAGGATTTCTTAATACATTTCTTGTAGCACAGATGGGTGTCGTACTAGGCTTTATGGGTGCGACTGCATTAACTAAAACAAAAGCTAAAGAGTAGGATACAACATGGGAATAAAACAAGATTTAAAAGACCCTAGAGAAGGGGGTCTATCTGCTAAAGAATTTGAAAAAGAACATGGCATGTCTAAATCAAAAGTTAAAAAAATATCTCCTAGAACAACAAAAGGTATGAAACGTGGAGGCTACGTTAAAGCAGGTGCTTCGTATAAAGGTTAAATAAAATTGCATAACAGGGTTGCAATATTGTCTCTTTTATGTTATAACTAGATATGTTATAACTCTATTGTCAGTCAGAAATACTGACATATGTATATATGGAGTTATATAATGTTTAGAAAAATATTACAAAAATATCAAAATTATATGATAAATAGGTCTGCATACTATACCTTAATGGGTATGACAGAGAGAGAACTACGAGACTTAGGAATATCTCGTGGTGAAATAAGAAGACTAACAGGATTCGGAGGATAACAATATGAAAAAATTATTTCTTGCAGGTGCTATCGTTACATTAACAGCGATGTCAGCACAGGCTGAAGGAGTGATCAGGAGCGGCATTATGTCGATGCTTAAACCTGATGCGTCTGTTGAATATGGTTTTAAAACTAAAAAGTGGTCAGGTGATGTAGGTGTAACAGCAAGCATTTCAAGACTATCAGTTAGACCTGCAATAGATTGGGGCTATGCAAGCGGAGATTCTTTTAGTATTTCTGGTGCATCTGTCAAGAGTACTATGGCTATAAGTAATAACTTATCTGCTTACTCAGAACTATCTTTAGACAGCGACTTTAAATATAACGATATATCAGTCGGTGTGTCTATATCATTTAAATAGGAGAGTTAATTATGGATTGGATTACTGGAAGACTTAAAGAACCTACGACATATTTAGCAATTGCTCTAGCAGGCGTAGGACTAGGTATTTTGTTTACTATGCCTATACTAACATGGGCAGGAATTATAGGCGGTATCTTCGGTATCGTACTTAAAGAAAAAGGTGGGGCAGAATGATGCCCTACCTTAATCGTGTATTACGTGCAATACTCGCTATGCCTTGTAATTGTTGCGATAAATGTAAGTGTGGTAGATAATGTTTGGTGTATTAAAAAGTATTGTTGGCCCAGTTGCAGGATTAGCAAGTTCTTACATAGAGGGTAAAACTGCAATACAAAAAGCTAAGGCTACTAAAGATCTCAAGATTGCTACAGGTGAAATAGACTGGGATATAGAAGCAATGAAAGCGACACAAAGCTCGTGGAAAGACGAATGGCTAACACTTTTGCTAAGTGGCCCATTTATTTTATCGTTTTGTGGAGATTGGGGTCGTGAAATGGCAGCAGCAGGTTTTGCTGCATTGGCAGAAGCACCATCATGGTACAGCTATTCTCTTGGCGTTGTTATAGCTGCATCATTTGGTATACGATCAGCAACTAAATTTTTTGGAGGAAAGAAATAATGGCAGATCCAGCTTGGTTAAAAAGCTTAAAAAAAGAAGCTAAAGAAAAAGGATTAGATTTTAAAGATCTACTAGTTAAATACATGCCTAAACCCAAAGGCACAGATAAAAGAAAAACACCTGTTAGAAAAGCAGCTAAAGGTGGTATGATGAAAAAGAAAGGTTATGCTAAAGGCGGCATGATGAAGAAAAAAGGTTACGCTGCAGGTGGATTAAAGAAAACTAAACCTACTCAAAAAGGATTAAAAAAACTACCTTCAGGAGTTCGTAATAAAATGGGTTATATGGCTAAAGGTGGTATGACTAAAAAGAAAAAAGGTTACGCTAAAGGTGGTGTAGCTAGAAAGAAAAAATGAAGACTAACTACAGCACGTGCTTAAAAATAATACTTGAAAACGAAGGTGGTTTTGTAAATCATCCTAAAGATCCAGGTGGAATTACAAATCATGGTGTCACTAAAAAAGTCTATGATAAGTGGATAGGCAGAGAGACTACGGCTTCAGAAATGCGTGACTTGACGCATGAAGACGTAGCTCCTATCTACAAAAAGAATTATTGGAATAGAGCAAAATGTGATCAACTTCCTAGTGGGGTTGATCTTTGTGTATTTGACTGGGCTGTTAATTCAGGTGTATCACGATCCGCTAAAGCATTGCAACGTATAGTCGGTGTAGAGCAGGATGGGGGTATAGGCCCAATGACTTTACAGGCTGTTGCTGAAGTAGAACCAGAAGAAATAATAGAACAAATGCATTATATACGTCAGAATTTTTATGAAAAACTGTCTACCTTTGATACCTTTGGTAAAGGGTGGACTAGACGTAATGATGAAACAAAAGAAAAAGCATTGGAAATGTTACATGGCTAGACAACTAACAGAACGACAACAGAAGTTTTTATCTGTGTTATTTGATGACGCAGGTGGAGATGTAGCAACAGCTAAAAAGTTAGCAGGTTACTCTGATGCTACAAGTACAACTGAAGTTGTAAATTCTATGAAAGAAGAAATATTAGAAAGCACACAGAGCTTTATGGCTCGTAATGCTCCTAAAGCTGCAATGGCTATGGTAGGTGGTCTATATGATCCTACTGAGTTAGGCATAAGAGATAAGATGGCAGCAGCTAAAGAGTTATTAGATCGTACTGGACTTGTTAAAACTGAGAAAGTACAAGTAGAAGCTAAAGGTGGAGTAATGTTAATGCCACCTAAAAATGTAGAAAAGGAATAGTATTATGAGTTTTTTAGGAGCAGCAGTAAAAGCAGCAGCTAAAGCAGCTAAAAAGAAAAAGAAAACTAAAAAAGAAACTAAAAAAGAGAGAGAAAAAAGACTAGAAAAAGAAGACCAAGAACGCATGTATAAAGAGTACATGGAAGAAGAAATGGAAATAAGAAAAGCATTAGAACGTGAGGGTTTAAAAATGCGTTCAGGTGGATTAGTAACAAAAAACTATGTAAATCCTGTAACTATTGTTGACCATTTAAAAAAGAAAAAATAATAAATGACTAGATCATTAGGTAGATGGAAACTACCACAACCCACAGATGTAAAAGAAGATAATGAATGGGTATCTATACCTAAGATTTCTCGCACTATACCTTTTGGCTACGAGCTAGATAAAGAAGATAGTGGAATACTAAACCCAATACCTAACCAACTAGATAAACTGGAAATAGCAAAACGATATTTAAAACAGTATTCATACAGAGAAGTATCTCAATGGTTAACTCGTAATACTGGTAGATATATATCTCATGTAGGTTTAAGGAAAAGATTAGAGAATGAAAAAAGAAGAAACAACAAAGCTGCAAGCCTACGCAGATGGGCAGACTATGCGAAAGAGGCAATCGCCAAAGCGGAAAAAATTGAAACCCAAAGCCTCGGCACAAAAGAAAACAGCTACAAAGAAGAAACAAGAACAGCCTAAAATAGTAGAAGTAGAAAATCTTGATCCTATTGAAACTATTGAAGAACAACATAATGTTATTTTTAAACCTAATCAAGGGCCACAAACTGAGTTTCTTGCGGCAGGTGAAAGAGAAGTTTTATATGGCGGTTCAGCAGGGGGTGGCAAAAGTTATGCGATGCTTGCCGATCCGCTACGATATATGGGTCATCCTTCTTTTTCTGGGTTACTACTTCGACATACTACGGAAGAACTTAGAGAACTTATATTTAAGTCTCAAGAGATGTATCCAAAAATCTGGCCTGGAATAAAATGGTCAGAAAGAAAGATGCAGTGGGTCGCACCATCTGGCGCAAGATTGTGGATGTCATACCTCGACAGAGAGGATGATGCTTTGCGTTATCAGGGTCTGGCGTTTAGTTGGATAGGTTTTGACGAATTAACTCAATGGCCCACACCATTTGCATGGAACTACATGCGTTCTCGTCTACGATCCACTGCAACCGATTTACCAGTATATATGAGAGCTACTACCAACCCTGGGGGTAGAGGACATCACTGGGTAAAGAAAATGTTTATAGATCCTGCGTCTGTAAATAAACCGTTTAATGCTACAGACATTGATACAGGAGAAGAATTAAAGTATCCTGCAGGCCATGAAAAAGCAGGAAGATCTTTATTTAAACGTAGGTTTATACCTGCAAGATTAAAAGATAACCCATACTTAGCTGAACAAGGTGACTATGAAGCAATGCTTTTATCTTTACCTGAACAACAGCGTAGACAATTACTAGATGGTGATTGGGATATTAAAGAAGGCGCAGCCTTTACAGAGTTTGATAGGAACATACATGTCATTGAGCCTTTCGATATTCCTAGCAGTTGGGTTAAATTCAGGGCATGTGACTATGGTTATGGAAGCAAGTCAGGTGTGGTATGGTTCGCTGTATCTCCGAGTGAACAACTTATTGTCTACAGAGAGTTATACGTAAGTAAAGTATTAGCTACTGATTTAGCTGACATGATACTAGAGCTAGAAGTAGGTGACGGTGGTATGAGATACGGAGTACTAGACTCCTCCTTATGGCACAAACGTGGTGATACAGGCCCATCTTTAGCTGAACAAATGGTACAACGAGGTTGCAGATGGCGACCTTCAGATAGATCAAAAGGATCTCGTGTAGCAGGTAAAAACGAAATACACAGACGTTTACAGGTAGATGAATACACAGAAGAACCTAGACTTGTATTTTTTAGTAACTGCACTAATATGATAGCTCAATTACCTGCACTACCAATAGATAAAAAAAATCCAGAAGATATTGATACAACTTCAGAAGATCACTTGTATGACGCTTTAAGATATGGTATCATGTCAAGACCAAGGTTTAGTATATTTGATTATGATCCCAATAATGCTAAGACAAATAGAATGGCTATAGCAGATACAACATTTGGATATTAAAGGAAAGTAAATGGCAGAAGATAACGAAATATTTATTGAAGATGATTCTATAGCATTAGAAGACTCTGAAGATTCTGTAGTAGATGATGTAGACGTATCTAGTATTATTCCATTTATTATGGAACGATACAATAGAGCAGATGATTATAGACAACAAGACGAAGAACGATGGTTAAGATCTTATAGAAACTATCGTGGTCAGTACGGTTCTGATGTACAATTTACAGAAGCAGAAAAGTCTCGTGTATTTATTAAAGTAACAAAAACTAAAACATTAGCTGCTTATGGTCAAATAGTAGATGTGCTATTTGCTAATAATAAATTTCCATTAAGTGTAGACCCTACAGAGTTACCTGATGGAGTTGTAGCAGATGTTAATTTTGATCCGCAAGTACCAGAGCAACTAAAAGATAGAGAAGTTGAAAGTCCTTATGGATATGAAGGAGATGGTAAAACTTTACCTGCAGGTGCAACAGAACAATCTTTAACAGATATGTTAGGGCCATTAAAAGATGACTTAGAAGGAATAGATGTAAAAGAAGGTGTAGGTAAGTCTCCAACATCTATAACATTTAGTCCTGCTATGATTGCAGCAAAGAAAATGCAAAAACAAATACAAGATCAATTAGAAGAATCTAGTGCATCTAAACATTTGAGAAGCACAGCATTTGAAATGGCTTTATTTGGAACAGGTGTAATGAAAGGCCCATTTGCAGTAGATAAAGAATATCCTAGATGGAATAAAGACGGAGATTATGATCCAATAATTAAAACTATTCCTCAAGTATCACATGTATCTGTATGGAACTTTTATCCTGATCCAGATGCTAATAATATGGATGAAGCTCAGTATGTTATAGAACGACATAAAATGTCACGTACTCAAATGCGTGGTCTTAAAAAACGACCATTTTTTAGAGAAACAGTTATTGATGAAGCTATAGCAATGGGTGAAAATTATGATAGAGAAAGTTGGGAAGATGATCTATCTGATTATGCACCTGATCATGGATCAGAAAGATTTGAAGTATTAGAATACTGGGGCATGTGTGATATAGAAATGCTTAAAGATCAAGGTGTAGATATACCTGAAGAACTAGAAGAAGCAGACGAGTTACAAGCTAATATTTGGATATGTAATGGTAAACTACTTAGAATGGTACTCAACCCATTTAAACCTTCACGAATACCTTATATGGCTGCACCGTATGAACTTAATCCTTACAGTTTTTTTGGTGTAGGTATTGCAGAAAATATGGATGATACTCAAACATTAATGAATGGCTTTATGAGAATGGCTGTTGACAATGCTGTATTATCTGGTAATCTTCTTATAGAAGTAGATGAAACAAATTTAGTACCTGGTCAAGATTTATCCGTATACCCAGGTAAAGTATTTAGAAGACAAGGTGGCGCACCTGGTCAGGCAATATTTGGTACAAAATTTCCTAACGTTGCAGGAGAAAATTTACAACTATTTGATAAGGCTCGGCAGCTATCTGATGAAAGCACTGGACTACCTAGTTTTGCTCATGGACAAACAGGTGTGTCAGGTGTAGGTAGAACTGCTTCAGGTATAAGTATGTTAATGAATGCTGCTAGTGGCGGTATTAAAAACGTTATTAAAAATGTAGATGATTATTTATTACAGCCTTTAGGTGAAGGTTTATTTAGATTTAATATGCAATTTAATTTTGATCCTGATATTAAAGGAGATTTAGAAGTTAAAGCTAGAGGCACAGAAAGTTTAATGGCAAATGAAGTTAGAAGTCAAAGACTAATGCAATTTATGCAAGTTGCTTCTGCACCTGCTCTAGCACCCTTTGCTAAATTTCAATATATAATTAGAGAAATAGCAAAGTCAATGGATTTAGACCCTGACAAAGTAACCAACAATGTAAACGAAGCTGCAATACAAGCTGAGTTAATGAAAGAGTTTCAACAACCTGCACAGGAAGGTGAACAACCTGCCCCTGCAGGAGCTAACCCTGCTGATCCAACAGGAGCAGGTGGTGGAACTATAGGTACAGGTATAGCACCTACGCCTCAAGAAGAAGGATTTACTGGTAACAATGAACAAGGAACTAATCAACAAGCTCAAGGGGCTAGTCAGCCGCCCGAAGGAATGGGCCAACTTCAATAACTATCTAGAAGAATTAATTAACCAACAACATCGTACTATTGAACAGGCTGATAATATGATTGCAGTGCATAGAGCGCAAGGTTCTATATATACATTACGTAGGCTACAAAAATTAAAAGATGAAGTATTAAAATAATGGCAGATCTTAAAGATATAATTAACTTAATAGAAAAAAGAGAAAAAGCTGACAAACAATCTAAACCTTTAGAGGAATGGATTAGTACAAAAGAAGGTAAAACTGTTGTAGATAGTTTGCCTATAGAAGAACGCAGTTTTCTTAAAGATATTTTTAATAAATATCAAGGCAGTAATTTATCTAAGGTATTAGGAGCAGTAAAAAAACTTAGCCCTGATGAAATTAGAATAGGTATTTCAAAAGACTTTAATAAAGGGGGTATGCCTAAAATGCAAGAACAAATGGATTTATTTGAACAAGGTGGTCTTAAAGATGAAGGTGGTATGAAAGACCCAGTATCGGGCAATAAAGTTCCTGTAGGAAGTACTCGTAAAGAAGTAAGAGATGATATACCTGCAATGGTAAGTGAAGGAGAATTTATATTTCCTGCTGATGTAACACGTTATATTGGACTAGATAAACTTATGCAGTTAAGACAAGATGCTAAACGAGGGTTAGTTAAAATGGAACAAATGGGTCAAATGGGAGGATCACCTATAGAAGAAAAAAATGAGCTTCCTTTTACTTCTGCTGATATAGTTATATTAAGTGAGTCAGGAGATTTACAAGAGTTTGATGAAGGTGGTATGCCAAGAAATTTAAAAACATTAGATAGAAATAGTAGTTTTTATAGTAGTCCTGAGTACATAAATTGGGTAAATAGTGGAGGTATGGGTACAACGGATATGTATACCTCTAAAGATGGTAATGTATTTACAAGCGGTACAGTAGGTAGAATGTATGATAATTGGTTAGCAGGACAGTCTATGGGAAATAAAACCGATAGTGTGTCAAAACGAATAACCTTTAAAGATGTAATGGGTGAAAATCAAATATTTTTTAAAGAATATAGAAATGCAACAGGAGAAAGTATTACAATAAGTTTTATAGGAAATGTTCCTTTACAACCTATTCCTGAAGGTTATACTTATTATGATCCAAATAATCCTGATGATCATCCTAGTTCAAATGTATCTGATACTGCATCTACTGAAAATCCTTTAGTTGAACTTTCACCTGAAGGTGATGGTGCATATAATGATGTAGGTGAATGGACAGGTCAAGGTTCTGCAGCACAAATGGCTAGAGATAAAGTTGATACAGCATCAATGACAAATACTGAATTTGCTAATCACGTAACTAAAGTTAATGGTAAAGGCAGAAATATGATTAGTGCTGTACTAGGTCTTATTAATCCTGTTATGGGATTAGTATCACATACTGCAACAGCATATAATGACAGAGCATTACAAAAAGAAATGGAAAGCAGATTAGCTAAAACTGATTTATCTGTTGAAGATAGAGCAGCTATAACTGCAGCATTAGACGTTACTAAAGCAAGACTAGATGGTAAACTCACAAGCACTATTCTTGGAATTGTAGATGAGTTAGCTTCAACATTTAATTTAACACCACAACAAGTAGAAGAAGTTAAACAAGAATTAGTAAATCAAAATGACAGTATTACTACAACAATAAATAAAACTGATCCTGCTACTAAAACTATTGCAGAAGTTGTTAACGAAGTTACAGCTAAGTATAGCCAACAAAAAGCAGATAAGTTAGGTAGTCAACAAATGACTACAGATCAAAGATTTACTGATGAAGATCGTATGCGATCCAGTCAAACAGGTGGACTACCTCCTGCACAAACAATAGGAAACTTAGAAGGTCAGTATTCTACTTCTCCGTCAAATGTACCAAGAGACATGAGAACTATAGGATCTCCTGAAATAAGAGATAGACTACCAGATAGTTATCAAACAGCTTTACCTAATATTAATTATTTAGCAACACCTAATTATAAAACACAAAAAGGTAAAGAAGATTATGAAAAGTATCAAGCTGCTAGATTAGCTAATGAACAAATGGTTACAGATCAAATGTATATGCCTCCTGCTGTAAGTCAAGCAGAAACACTTGGTTATCCTATTAGTAAAATAGATACAGATAAATTAGATGATCAGACTGTTTATGAACTTGGAACTAATATAGCTAATCAAATGGCAAATATGCAAATGACTACAGGTTATCCAGGTAAAGATATGAGTGCGGCTACTAAAGCTCAGTTTGGTGAGCAAGTTACAGATTTTCCAGGTTTTCCTGAACAACCAATAACAGATGATTATGGAAATGCTATTACAGCTAATTACGGTGGTGGCCCATATGGGTACTATAGTCAAACGCCACAAGGAATACAAGATCCATCAGGGCTTCGTGCATTTGACACTGTAACAGGTATTGATGATTCTAAATTTTCTGCACCTATTGGAGTAGAAACTGGCATTCAAGATCCATCAAAAGCACCTGCTGTTACATCACCTGTTGCTGCAGGACAAGGTTTTGATATTGGAGTAGAAGCTCCAAAAACAGCCCTTGGAATTGACAGACCAACAATAAGGAGTTATTCTAACGTACCTAAACTAAAGGATACAACCATTGCTGCGCCTTTTTCTTATCACGAACAAAACATTAAAGACATATTTCCTGGATATACACTATTTCCAACTAGTGTGTCTACTCCTTCAGAGCTTCAAGAACCTGTTGGAGATCCTGCTGCAGCTAGAGCAGCAACAAATCAAAAAATGGTAGATGCGTATAAAGATTACAATCCATACGGTACTACCGTTGCACCTACACAAACAATAGGAAACTTAGAAGGTCAGTACTCTACTTCTCCGTCAAATGTACCTACAGCACAACAGTTATCTAATCAACAAATGATTACAAATCAAATGATGGGATTAACTCCAACACCTTCAGCAGGTAAATATGCTTATGCTAAAGATTATGATTATAAATTTGATCCATTAAAAGCTGCTGAGGAAGCAAAAAAACAAACAGAAAAGCTTACACCATCAATGGACTATGATCCTAACGCCTATACAGGGTCAGGATTAAATGATACAATAGCTAAAGGTGGTAAGATTGCAGGCAAGACTAGCGTAGAAGGTGTTGTAGAAAATCCAAATAAACCAGGTTATGTATCAAGAGTAAGCATTCCTACTTCAGGAGATGATATAAATGTAACTGTGTTTAAAGATAGCACAGGTAATTTGTACGCTAAAAATTATATGGGAACTACGTATAGTGTTGTACCTGATAAAAAATCTCCAAGTGGATATACAGCAGATCTTACATCTGAGTATAAAGGCCCAGGAGATGCTCAGAAACAAGGTATAGTAGACTTTCTTGGTAGTAAGTTTAAAGATATTACTAGTCCTTTTACAAAAAAACCAACTACAAAAACTCCTATTGATGTTTCTGAAAAATCTACTTCTACACCTACATATAGTGAGGCTTCCCCTGCTATAGGTGGTTTTACAGGATACACTGGAGATTTTGGTGCGCCAGATAAAGATCCTACTGGGTATGGAGGTACAGGTGGTTATGGTATGTTTAATCAAGGTGGCCTAGCTGCAAAAAAACCTAAAAAGAAAACTACACGTAAATACAAGAAAGGTGGTTTAGCTACATCTAAAAAATAGCTATATACGAACTGGCTACTCATCCCCCTACCAACATAGGCTACGGTGGCCCCAGTGAAAGGAGACAGTAATGTCTAATACAATAATGGCAGAAGAAGTAAAGCCAGAAGAAAAAGTAGCATTTGCAAATCGCAAGTACTCAAATGAAGATAGAATTAAAAAAGAAGAAGAAGAACTAGCAGAACTAATTGCAGAGCAAAAAGGTGAAGCTAAAGCTGAAGCAGAAGAAACAAAAGAAGAAGAGCCTGCTAATGCTGAAGAAAAAAGTTTTAAGAAAAGATACGGTGATTTACGTAGACATTCACAAAAACAGTTACAGGAACACGTAGATAAAATAAATGCTTTACAAAAACAACTAGAGCAATCTACTAAACAAGAGATTAAACTACCTAAATCTGACGAAGATATTGAAGCATGGGCAAGTCAGTATCCAGATGTTGCAGCCATAGTAGAAACTATAGCAATAAAAAAAGCTAAAGAACAAGCGTCAGGTTTAGAAGCTCGTGTAAAAGAAATAAATGAATTAACAGCAAAAACAAATAGAGAAAAAGCAGAAGTAGAATTAATGACTGCACATCCTGACTTTGCTGAAATAAGAGAAAGTGATGAGTTTCACGAGTGGGCAGAAGAACAACCTAAGTGGATACAAGATGCTTTATATGAAAACGATAATGATGCTAGAGCAGCAGCTAGGGCTGTAGATTTATATAAAGCAGACAAAGGTATAAAAGTTAAAAAATCTAGTAAATCAAAAGATGCAGCTAAAGCTGTAGATAAAACAAATACTAGATCTGAACCGTCTGGAGAACAACAGGCAGGAACAATAAAAGAATCAGCAGTGCAGAAAATGTCTGCACAGCAATACGAGAAAAACGCAGAGGCAATCATGGAAGCTATACGAACAGGTAAGTTTATATATGATGTTTCTGGTAATGCTCGTTAGAAAAGTATTGACATCTTTATATAATTAAGTATAACTGTATGTACAATGTAGTTGCGTAGCCTCTGTAAAGATTACCTACGCAACTAACCAATAGCAAACAACAATAATAATATAGACTACCTAAAATCTTTTGGCCCATTGATGTAAAGGTCGGCCAACTTTTACTAAAATGCACCCTATAAGATTTAGCCACTACATGACTACTGTTTCGTTTGCATCTGTAGAAAATCCAAAGGAGAATTAAAATGGCATTTTCAACTGCGGCTGGGTATGGCAACTTACCTAACGGTAACTTCTCACCAGTCATATACAGCAAACAGGTGCAACTTGCGTTCCGCAAAGCATCTGTTGTAGGAGCTGTAACGAACTCCGACTATTTCGGAGAAATCGCTAACATGGGGGATTCTGTTAAAATTATCAAAGAACCAGAAATCACCGTGAAAGAGTACGCACGAGGTACAACTATTACACCTCAAGATCTTGATGACGAAGATTTCTCATTGACAATCGACAAAGCAAACTATTTTGCATTTAAAGTTGATGACATTGAGGAAGCACATTCACACGTCAACTTTCAAGACCTTGCAAGTGATCGTGCTGCTTACCGTTTGGCTGACCAATTTGACCAAGACGTTCTTGGCTACTTGTCAGGTTACAAACAATCAGCATTGCATGGCACAGCAAATGCAGTTAACACAACCGTAAATGGTTCAGTTGCTGTATCTACTGCTGCTACTAACGAGTTATTAGCATCTATGCAAGTAGACGCTGCTGACTTTAATAGTGGTACAAGCGGTAACTCAATCGTTGCTGTTCCTCGTGCAAGCGGAGATAGCTTAAACACAACTACTGCTAAAGCATCACCATTGTCAATCATCGCTCGTATGTCAAGAAAACTTGACCAACAAAACGTTGACACAACTGGTAGATGGCTTGTAGTAGACCCAGTGTTTGCAGAGCTTCTTCAAGACGAAGACTCACGTCTTCTAAATTCTGACTATGGTGGATCTGGCTTACAAAACGGATTAATCTTGAACAACGTTCACGGATTTAAAGTTTACATGTCAAACAATTTACCTGCAGTTGGTAACGGTGCAACTGGTGCAACATCAACAGGAAGCACACACTTTGGTGTAATCGTTGGTGGTCACTCATCAGCAGTTGCAACAGCAGACTCAATCAATAAAACAGAAACCTACAGAGATCCTGATAGCTTTGCTGATATTGTTAGAGGTATGCATATGTACGGCAGAAAAATATTGCGCCCAGAGGCTTTGACTCGTGCAATATATGTTTCTGGTATATAAGGGGGGTATGAGAAATGGCTACACTTACATCATTGCTCTTACCTGCACATGGCAACTCACAACGTGGGCGTGGCATGTATATGGTACAAAAAACTATTGACCTTACAGCACAGGCTATTGACTGTTCGTCTGGTGATATAGTGCAATGTCTTACCGTTCCTGCTGGTACAAAAATTGTACACGCAGGTGTTGAAGTTGTATCAAGTGCAACTCAGAACACAGGTACAGATGCTACGGTTACTTTAGGTACTGCCGTAGACCCTAACGAGTACGTTGCTGCATTTGATATTGATGGTGCATCAGATGGGGCGTATGCTCCTACTGTTGCTGCTGCAGGTGATATTGTTATCGCTTCAGCAGATACGCTAGATTTAACTTTTGCAGGTTCTGGTGCTACATTCACAGCAGGTAAACTACGTGTTTACGCTATGTTGATGGATGTTAGTGATCAGGGCGATATGTCACCATCAGAAGTAGATCGTGACGCATTAGCGTAAATATAATATTTAGTGAGGCAGGGCAACTTGCCTCACTTTTTATGACAAAGGATTTATAATGGCTGAAACATTTTTAACATTAACTAATAAAGTAATTGTAGAACTTAATGAAGTAGAATTAACTTCTGCAAATTTTACGGATGCACGAGGCGTACAAGTTCAATGTAAAAATGCCGTAAATGAAGCAATTAGGTACATCAACCAAAAAGAATATAACTACCCTTTTAATCATGCAACTGCAACTAAAACAGTAACTGCAGGTGTAGTTAGATATGATGCACCAACTTCTACTAAATTAATTGATTATAATACTGCTCGTATTGTTAAAAATGCTACATTAGGTAATGCAGGCAATAAATTAAAGTCTATAAATTATAATGATTATATTAGTAAATATTCAGATCAAGAAGATGAAATAGAAACAACTACATTAGATGGATCACATACAGATTCAGTAACTACTATAACCGTTGCAAGTACTACAGGTTTTGACAGTGCAGGTACACTATACGTAGGAAATGAGGTAATTACATATACAGGAACAACAAGTACTACCTTTACTGGTGCTACTCGTGGAGCTAGTGGAACAACTGCTGCAGCACATAGTAGCGGTGTTACCGTAGCACAATTTGATAGTAAAGGTGGCGTTCCTACGCATATAATTAGAACACCAGATAATAATTATTTATTATATCCTTTTCCTACAAAATCATACAGTATAAAATTTGATTACTATACCTTTCCTACAACCTTATCTGCCCATGATTCTACTACAACTATTCCTGATAGATTTGCAGATATAATTGTTACAGGAGCAACTGCTTTTGTTTATCAATATAGAGGTGAAACAAATCAATATCAATTAAGTATGCAACGATTTGAACAAGGAATAAAAAATATGCAATCTTTACTAGTCAATAGATTTGATTATGTAAGATCATCTTATATAGTAAGAAACAACCAATCTAACGCAAGAGTAATTTAATATGCCTGATAGTTCACAAGTAAGTCCTGTAGCATTTAATTGCGAGGGAGGTTTAATTTTAAATCAATCTACATTTTTAATGAAGTCAGGAGAGGCTTTAGAGTTACAAAACTTTGAACCTGATATTGGTGGTGGATACAGAAGAATAAATGGTTTTAAAAAATATGTTAATCATATAGTTCCTCAAACTTCTGCTTCTTCTGAGTCAGTATTAATGACTACTATATTTGCAGATAAAGTATTAGCAGCTAGAGGTGAAAAAATATGGAGTTCTGCATCTACAACTGTATCTACTGCTATAGCTTCAGGAACAGGCATGACAGGTTCTGGAACATTAACTGTTGCTAGTACTTCAGGTTTTTCATCAAGCGGAACACTACAAATAAATAGTGAAATATTTACTTACACAGGTGTAACATCTACTACCTTTACAGGTGTAACAAGAGCAACTTCCAGTACATCTGCTGCTGACCATACTTTAAAAGATATAGTTTCAGAAAGTTGGACAGTAAGAGATACAGGAAGAACAAATGCAGCAAAGTATTCTTTTGAAAAGTTTAACTTTGATGGTAATGATAAAATAATTGTTGTTGATCAAACTAACGCACCTACAGTTTTTAATACTTCTTTGTCAGCTACTGATGTTAGCGAAAGTAGTGTTTCAGGCGCAAAACATGTAGTAGCTTTTAAAGGTCATATGTTTTATTCTGGCATGTCAAGCACACCACAAGAAATAGTATTTAGTCAACCTTTTGATGAAGACGCTTTTAGCAGTGGATCAGGTGCAGGTAGTATTAAGGTTGATGATACTGTTGTAGGAATGAAAACATTCCGTGAAGATTTATTTATATTTTGTGAAAATAGAATATTTAAATTATCAGGTACAACTTCTGCAAACTTTGCTATGACACCTGTAACTAGAAACATTGGTTGTGTAAATGGTACTACAATACAGGAATTTGCAGGAGATTTAATATTTCTTGGGCCTGATGGTTTACGTACTGTTGCAGGTACAGCTAGAATTGGTGATGTTGAATTAGGTGCAATTAGTAGAAACGTGCAACCACTATTTGATGATCAAATTATTAATTCATCAATTTTTGAAAGTGTTGTAATACCAAATAAATCTCAATATAGAATATTTTTTACAAAAGATGGACAAGATGTCACATTAACAAAAGGTGTTATTTGTGTAAGAAAAGGAAACGCATATGAGTTTTCTGAATTAAAAGGCATAAAACCTTCATGCACAGATACCACAGTAGATACAGGAGATGTTATAGTATTACATGGAGATTTTTCTGGATATGTAAATAGGCAAGAATTAGGTAATGATTTTGATGGTACTATTATAGCAGGTAAGTATAGAAGTCCAGATTTAAGTTTTAATGACGTAGGCATTAGAAAACATATGCAAAGAGTAGTAGTTAACTATAAACCTGAATCAGCTATTGACGCAGACTTATTTTTAAGGTATGATCAGGAATCAGCAGATTCACCTAGACCTGCTGCATATCCACTAGATTCATCAAGCGTTACTGCTCAATATGCAACAGCTACATACGGTAGTACAAGTACTTACGGAGGAACATCACAACCTTCAATTAGGCAGTCTGTAGAAGGATCAGGTTTTACTGTAGCATTAAGAGTAAATGATGGGGGTACTACTGCCCCATATTCTCTTAAAGGTTTTCAGTTAGAGTATCAAATAGGAGCGAGAAGATAAATGGGTGCTA
>VTLG01005668.1_pt1 | contig 67933 bp, 98 predicted proteins | sample 4694571 | NCBI WGS metagenome assembly VTLG01 (sample SAMN12604809, study PRJNA352737) | marine metagenome | biome: ENVO:00000447; feature: ENVO:00000209|ENVO:00000569|ENVO:01000036; material: ENVO:00002151; isolation source: viral sequences binned using virsorter ...
TATGACCAATCTTCACTCTCCCATTCACAATTAAATCCTAGTGACATGTAATAGGAGACTGCCCTATCCATATCCTTTACACGAATCGCTACATGATGTAAAAAGTTACCAGTCGTCGTCATCTTGCGCCATCCTTTCTAAGTGTTCTGCATTATTCCTACACAAACCATGTACATCTATCTGACCACGCAAATGAGCAGTAGTATGGAGTCCCTCTATCATAACAAAGAGACACATAAGCATAGTGGGTAACATCCATAAAGGATGTCCTACCACTTCTCCAATAGTTTCCTTTTTCATTCTACTACAACTCTCTCAGTAAAATCAATACCTTCCATATGATCATACTCGTGTTGGAATATTCTAGCATAATATTCAATTAACTGTCTCTTGTGCATCTCTTTACCCTCATCCTCATACTTCACTACAATGGTACTTGGTCTTGATATATCTAGGAACAATTCTGGATAGGATAAACATCCTTCTTCCAATACTACCTCATCCTTAGACTCCTTAATGATTCTAGGATTAAAACAAGTAATAGTTTCTTGTGCATCTATATCAATCATCATCACAAAGACCCTCTCTTCTATACCTATCTGGTTAGCAGAAAGTCCTACACCGTTATGATGAAACATGTTCTCATTTAGAGTATAGGATAGTTTTGACCGATCCAAATTATAACTACACTTCTTTATCTTCTTGTGCAGTAAAGGATCGTCTGATGGGATGAGGGGTTTTAACATATGCATATTATAGCATAAAAAAAGGGAACCGATTAAGGTTCCCTTGTAGTTATATACTGATTAAGATCAGAACTTATAAGTTACACCGATCTTACCAGCAAAATCGATGATATCATCACCTGAGGAATCCTCAGCAGTGATACCAGCTACTTCGCCGTATACACTTGTGGAATCAGCAATTGCATAACTTCCACCAACCTTACCAGAGAGTTCAGTCTCTGTGTCATCAGTTGAATCAGTGTGAACGAAAGCAGGACCACCCTGAACATAGTAAGAAAGCTTACCGTCATCAGATCCGCCATCGAAACCGAAGTGAAGATCAGTTGTAGCAGTTGTATATTCGCCGTCTGGATATGAAGCATTAGCCTCAACATTAACGTAAGGACCTGCGAAAGCAGCGCCAGCGAATAGAGGTGCAGCTGCAACAGCTGCTATAAGAGGTTTAAACATTTTTTTGTTTGAGTGTCTCGCAAGAAATAAAAAATCCTGCGGATGAAAGAACTCCCGACAGAGTTCTTGTTACATTCTACGCAGGGTTACGATCTTTCGAGTCCTTTGTTATGTAAAGATATTTATACAAGTGTCACATTAAAGAGTGTGACAGTTTAATTATACTACAAAGATTTTTGTATGTCAACGCTACTCCTGGGGTGGTTGTTGTTGCTGGGCACTATTCTCAGTGATTCTTCCAAAATATGGATCATAATCCATATAATCTTTTATGTCTATTCCAGCACCATTCTGTTCCCAAAAATTAGAAAGAGCTTCAAAATTTCCCTTATGAAAAATATCAATATGTTCTGGGTGAATAGTAGATCCTAACTCTACTCTATAAAGAAACAAAGGAATAGAATAAGTATTACCTGAATTATAAATCAAATCATCAGCAACTGGTCTAGGTTTCATACCACCATCCAATTTATATTTGTCACCTCGACAATGAAGTCTAATAAGTTTTTCTGCATGATGACGAGTAATCAAATAACATGCTGTTGAAAAATCATTTACAAATCTCTTATGTAGTTTGACATGAATATCTCCAGTACAAATGATAGCAATCTGTACTACATCCCAATCATAAGGAATGTGTGCATAAAAATCATTCCAATTAAAATTCCAATATCTTACTAAGTCAAAATTACAATCATCTTCCATCATAATTGCATAAGGACTATCAGATGTTTCCATCCAATGCTTTATTGCTTTTAAATGTGATGTAACACATCCAATCTCACCACCAGACATCATTTCAGGATATCGGCCCTTAATAATATCACTCAAATCATCATCTCTACCATCATATGCAGAGATTCTTTCATAATTTTCTATTTCCCAATACTTAAACTGACCCTCCATATACTCCCATCTCTCTGGTTGATCATCCAGATTAACACAATATATGGGCCCCATACCTTTTAGTTTGTGGGTAGATCTATTTCTATCCAAACGATTATAATCGATCACGAATCCACTCCATTACATCAACTTCTGGCTTCCAACCAATTACATTACCAATCTTAGTTATATCTGCAAGAGTAGTATGCATTTCACCTGATCTCTCCGCAATATTAACTTGATTATTTGAGATAGAATCAGCAATTTCTTTAATAGAATAATTCTTACCACTTCCTACATTAAACACCTCACCCATATAATTATGACCATCTTTTTTTAATGGCATCATAGTTGCAAGATAATTTGCTCTAGCTACATCCTTAACATGTACAAAATCCCTTGTCTGAGATCCATCTCCAATAATAGTAAGAGGTTCCCCATCACCCTTCTGACGATTAAAGATACCTATTACAGGAGCATATTGACCCTTTGTAGGAGATCTATCCCCAAAGACATTAAAATATCTCAATACAACTGTCTCAAGACCATATAGATTATAATACATCTTACAGAATTTTTCCCCTGCAATCTTAGATGCTGAATAGGGATTCAAACAATCATCCGGTTGTGTCTCCACATTAGGCCATGGGTTATTACCATAACCTGAAGAAGTAGAAGAATAAACAAACCTCTTTACATGTGCCTCCCTAGCACACTGAAGTATTACAGTAGTACCTACACAGTTTCTATGAACTGCTTGAATAGGATTTTCAATTGCAGGTTGTAATCTTGATTCAGCTGCCAGATGAAAAACATAATCCACATTAGTGAATACATTCTTCATAAACTTATAGTCAGTTATATCTCCATTAACATTAATAGCATTTTCATTCCAATGAAACTTATCATTATCTGCACTTTCATTATCAACACCAATAACCTGATGTCCTTGTGCCAACAGATAATCTACCAAATTAGACCCAATAAAACCTGCTGCACCTGTTACCAAACTTACACTCATAAAACAAGCCACTCCTCTGGGAATAAATCTTTCGTGTTTTTATCTTGATTGTTAACACCAAACCATTTATAAGGACATATTACCATCTTATCTTCATTAGTGCAAAGCCATGCACCCCACCAGGAATAAGTTGAATTAGCAATAATAAAATCCGAACACTTACTCATAATACAAAGATCCGAATATGGATCTCCTACCTCTGAAACTAAAAATCTATCATCATCAAATAATTCTTGTTCCTTACACCACTCTGGATCATCAGAAAATATAATTACCTGACGATCTTTATCAAATTGATTTAAAGCAGTCTCATAATAATGAAGACCTAAGTTATGATGATTCTTATAGTTCCTAATAAAATCTCCTCTGCGTATATGAAGAGCAATAGGATTATCCATCATCTCTTTTATCTCTTCATATGCATCCAAATATTCTTTCTTGAAAGAAAAATCAGATAATAAATCTTCCCTAATATGTTTAAAGTATTTCTCCGTTTGAAAAAATCCAATTAAAGATACATCATCTGGACACTCATTAAAAAATTGCTCACTAAATTCATAATGAGGTTCTTGAATATACTGTTCTGTTGTTAAAATTCCTGTCTTTACTTTCAGATCAAAAGGATTAAACATTTCAGTACGCAAACGATTACCCAATGAATCAACCACAGTATCTGGATGAATGGGAATCATATAATCAAATCCACGATTAATAGCAATACCTTTTAAAGAAGCATACTGGAACATCTGGTTTCCCAGTTGTCCCATTCTTCCCATGTGATTAAAGGCTAACATAATGATTAGATTCTCTATCCCAAAAAGAGTCTTTAATCTTTTTCTTTAAGGCAGTAGTAGAATACTCATGACTACGATTGACAAACACAATATCAATTGCGATGTCCCTTCCAGTATAGTTACCATCTGCATAGTCTTTCCCCAGGATCCTAACATCATAACCTCCAGTTTTTAAGTAGTGATGGAATGTATCTTCAGATTGATAAACAACAATGTCATCAACGTATTTAATAGACTTTAGAATTTCTTTACGATCTTCAACTGTATGAACAGGTTTAAGTTTATGAGGTCTTGCCATTGAAGGATCCTCATGGAGAGCAACTGTAAGGTGATTACAGTGGTTTTTGGCCTCCTTAAACATCCTAACATATCCTGGATGAATTAGATCAAATGCACCAGCAACAATACCTTTTGTAACAGGAAGAGTCTTCTTCCACTCCTCTACATTTATACCTTTGTCATCAATAAACAAATCAGCAGTTGGTTTATGAAACATTGGTTCAATTTCATGATACTTATAACCCCAACGATCTAACTGCTCTCTTGTTAATTCAGTCCAATCCTTACCAGACCCACGACCTCTTGCAGTCATCATAATAATCTTATGACCTTCATCATAAAGTTTATTAACCTGCTCAATCATATAAGGAAAAGGTTCTGATTCCCAATACCTTACATTATGTCCATCCGGATCACTAGGAGTCTCACAAAGAGTTCCATCTATATCAAAACAATATTTCATATCACTCCATGAAGAAAAATCTGATGGACACACTCCACTATACCATAATCTCTGCTATCAATATAGTAATCCCATAAAGCATTATTAGCAATACTTCTTGCCTTATTAGTAGCACTAAATCCAGTCAAAATACCATAATCAATTTCATTACTTTCACAATACTTAATACAGTTAACAATATTCTTTGACTCACCACCAGAGCTAATCACTACTACTAGAGTATCATCTTCTGCATAGTATTCTAAAAATTTTTTATATGCATGATCATATCCAAAATCATTAGTTAACATTGTAAGCATAGAAGGATCTGAAAGAATAGAAACTTTCTTCCCATGAAACTTCATATAATCCTGAGAAATATGAGAAGCAACAGAACTACTCCCACCATTTCCCAAAATAATAATCCTACTATGATTATTAAAAGCCTGTTGGTATTTCTTAAATTGTTCTTCTATATGAGCACCCTGAAGAGCCTCAATATATTCTACAAAAGGATTACTCATAACTTTCTACCTGTTACTCCATTCGACTCCACACCAATTTTAACAGAATGATAAGGAATTTTCAAGGTATCTGTTTTAGAAAATGTTAAAAAGAATCCACCATTACCTGCACCACATAATTTATGTGCTATCACAGTTTCATTCTCTTCCAACTCCTTATCCATCTCCCTAATAGTATCATTTTCTGCAACTATTGAACTAGTCCTTTTCTTTTGAATCCAACTATGATTTAAAAGATGTAAAAACTTATCATAATCATGATCTAAAAGAACTCTATAAGCTTTATCAGCAGTTTTTAAAAGTGGTTTTACCTTACGAAGATTAGATGTGACCTCTTTCAAAACATGTTTAGAATTTCTAGTTACTCCAGTAAAGATAAGATGCATATCATAATATTTAAAAATATCCGTTGATAAAAAATCATATTTAATACTCCCACCTCTTTCAAATTCAATTCTTTTAAATCCTCCAATACCACATCCATAAGGATCTTGATAACCACAATAAGGATTCATTTCCAATTCTAAATCATAAGCTAACTCACATATTTCAATGTCAGTCATATGTAAATTATTATACATGGACAAACATTTAATTAAACTAATAATATATGCAGAAGATGATGCTAATCCACTTCCTTGTGAATAAGCATCACTAGTCATTGATATGCTTATTGGATAACATCCAAAATGATTTAACACTACACGAACAGGATCATTCTGGATATCCCCAATATGTTTTGTCTCTTCTCTTTTAGAATAATTAACAATATACTTCCCACCTTCTACATTATAACCCAACTTATCTTCATGAAGTGTGATATAAGTTTTAAGATTAGAAGTAAAACTAATAACAGATCCTCTCCTATACTTATCAACAAAGAATGGATTGTCTGTAGATCCTCCAAATAAGGATACTCTTAAAGGACATGATGCAATATACATTAGACCACTCTCTGAGGAAGATAGAACTGTTTCATATATGAAATACACTCCAATGATTGTTGTTGAGATAAAGGAGTATAAGTTACTCGCTGATTACCATCAGAACTGGTCTGATAGAAATAAGGATCATCAAGGGCATATACATTATGCCATCTCTGAACTTCAGCAAAGCCAATGTCTACATGATCTTCAATATTATATCCTGCATGATAACAGATTCTCTTAGCAAGATCAACATATCTGTCAGAAATGTACATAACAGCATGACCACTAAGCATATTATAAGTACGAAGAATATTATCAGACACCCTTTCCCACTGAACAAATGGACCTGAATGAGAATTCATTCTACCCCATCCAGAAATACCAAGATAGAATGCATCTGCATCATCAGGAACTTCTATAATAGGATCAAATCTTTTTAATGCTACATCATCTTCCATCAACACAAATGGTTTTCCATTCTGTGCTAACTCTAATGCCTTCTGCATTGACCTAGGAGTTCCTGCTGCACCATAACTGTGCTTAATAGCATCAACCCTAGTAATATTCTTAATACCCAATTCTTTTAATTGGGATTCTGTATTATTTCTTCTCTCTACCGCATCATCAAGATTAATGTAATAGAAAGGTACTTCTCTAAGATCTAAGTTCACTGTGGTTCTTTTTCAATGCAATAATTTTAGGATTTTGAAACGGATAATCAGTTCCAATAAATTCCTCAGCATAACAATACTCAGGATTTAAATCTAAAGTAGGAGGATTATCAATAAGATATCGATTCATATGACTCTCATCGTGCCATAATGCAACTACTCCCTTCTCTAGATCTTTATTTACTCTATCAGCAATTACCTCTGACATTTCTATAAAATTCTTTGTACGACCACCATTAAATCCTCCAGCATAATAAGTTACAGTCTCTTCATCTGGAGCAACATAAGCTAATGATTCTGAATTCCTATCAAAAGATTGTGCAGATGGGTCATGAAAAGATTGATATCCATGTCTAGTCGCAACCAAATCTCCTAATACTTCATCCCCTACTTTCCCATCCAATCTCATATCAACATCAAAATAAAAACAATAATCATGATCTAAAATAAAATCCTTTTCCTTCACAAAGTAGTTGTATCTTTTTAATGTTGGCATGGGCCAAGGTTCATGATCAATATAATGAACCCTAACATTATCCGATGTTTCTTCTATCTCATGATCAGTGAAAAGAAGACAGTTAATCTCATGACCATTTAAAAAATTTTCTTCAATATCATCATAAAGTTTTTCTACAAACTGTAGGTATTGGTTAGTTGCTATTGTTAAAATACAAATCTTCATTAGCTTTCAAAAATTTTTAGTAGTTTAGCCACCGATGCTTTATAAGAAAGCTCTTTATCTACAAAAGATCGTGGAGTGTATGAATCTATTTTATCATAAAACTTTTTAAATGTCTCCTCTATTTCATCTTCTTTATAAAATTTTTCTCCGCAAGAATCAGACCAATACGGAACAGAAGTAGCAGGGACCGACCAGTCAGGACCTTGATCTTCCCAGGTTTTTATATCCCATACTATCATCGGTGTATCATAACTCATAATTTCCTGAACTGCTATCCCCTGACTTTCAGTTCCATTTAAAAGAAAACAAAATTTAGACTGAGATGCTAATGTACTAATAGTATCTTCAGGATATGATCCATATGAAAGAATATTATAAGTAAGTTCTTTATTATCTAAAAACTCTTTAACTTTAGAAAGTTCTTCTGCATTACGACGCTTTGAATAAATTAAACAATCATATTTCAAATCTTTTTCTACTGTAGGAAGATCTATCCCCACTGGCCAAATAGAAATTTTCTCTTCAGGATAGCCAAATTTATTTACAAACTTATCTTTTACCCACTGAGAAGGAGCAATAATAGATTTATAATAATGTGGATTCTCCTTTAATTCAGATACATGAGAATCAAACATCCATATCTGTGGACCTATAACACAATTTTCTAAAGTAAGTTTAGAGTGTTTTAAATATGCACCATAATCATATTGTACTAAAAAATTATACTTATATTTTTCTTCATTTATAGCATAAGAAATGTCTTCTTGCTCAAGACTTTCACGAAGATTATGAATAACTTTTTTAGGACCACTCATTCTTGCCGAATGACCCCAATAATCTTCCGAATAAAATAAATTAATCATTCAACTTCTCTCACAACATTAAGTTTTTCCATTTGTGCTGTACAATACTCTACTATATCATCTACACAATCTGCAGTGTCTAACCATTCTTTATACTCCTTTATACTATCATGAATGTCTCTTTGTGGTTCCCATCCTAAAGATTTAAGTTTAGAAATATCAGAACAAATATGACGAGTGTCTCCAAACCTATATTTACCACAAGATTTAGCTTTATAATTGTTAAATCCATAAGCCTCTGCTACCGCCAAAGCAAATTCTCTAACAGTAATAGGTTTCCCACCCCCAACATTATACATCTCATAATCAGCTCTCTCATCTTCCATTACAAGTATATTAGCATCTACTACATCATGAATATTAACAAAATCTCTTACTTGATTTCCATCTTCATAAATGGGTGGTTCCTTTCCTTGATAAAATGCAAGGGAAAATATTCTACAAGCACCACTATAAGCATTATAAAAACTTTGCCGAGACCCTTGAACAATAGAATATCTCATTGCAACTGAAGGAATTCCATACCTCTTACCTAAAAAGAGAGCAAACATCTCTTCAGAAATTTTACTCATACCATAAGGATTTTGAGGATTAGATACTGTTTCAGGAGTAATCGTCCAATAAAGAGATCCATTATCATATTGAGGTTCCCAAATTCCATTCTTAAGATCCTCTTCAGATCTCATATCAGGAAGAACCTTTTTACCATCAGAATCTATATAAAGACCTTCACCCAAAGCTGCTTGACTACTAGCAACAATTACTTTTTTAATAGGAAGATGATGCTCAACAATCAACTCATAGATACTGGCTGTTGATGAAACATTAACATCAACAAACTTAGAAAACTCTGGTAGATAATCTTGAAATGCTGCAAAATGAAATACAATATCACAATCAGTCAATGCTGAAAGTAAAGTATCTTTATCACATACATTACCGTTAATAAACTCAACTCTCTCATCCATATAAACAGGCATCTTACCATGAGGATGAACAGGTTCTGTCAAAGAATCTAAGACTCTAACTTCATAACCAAGTTCCAATAGTCTATCCACTGTATGAGAGCCAATAAAACCTGCTCCCCCAGTAACTAATACCTTCATGATTTAATTGCAATAAATCCCTTATACCTATCTGGTGGATCTGTTAATTTATAATCAGCACGAAATTCAAATTCCCAATCAGGCATATTATCGGACCACCATTCCGGAGTTCTTATATACCAACACTCTCTTTCATATGAGTCACCCCATGGTTCAGAAGAAACTAAGACTGACCCTACAATAGATACTTCATCAATACACTTTAAAATATCTAGAACTACATCATCCGGAAGATGAGCTAAACAACACATAGTTGAAATTAATATAGGTTCATTAAATTCAAGTTTAGTGAGTTCTTCTTCTGCAAACCCATTAACATATTCTATTTTATCGTTGGCAGGATAAAGTTTTTTTGCAATAGATATTGCTGCTTTAGATGGTTCAATACCATAAACTTTATCATATTTCCTTTGCTCAACCAAATAATTAGAAAACCAACCTGTTCCAGAACCAATATCAATTGCAGTGGTAAAAGTATGAGAATCAAGAACTTCTCCATGAGGAATATCATCTTGATAGATAAATTTAAACTCTTCTGAATTGTGTTGGGTATGTGCAGCTCTTTCTCGCACTATAGCCTTTAATTCCTTGTACTCTCTATTATGATTTTCATAGGATGTTCTATTACTCATTTACAATGTCCTCATACAATTCAATAAACCTTTGTATAATCGAATCCATATTATAGATTGTCTTATATCTTTTCTCAGCGTTCTTTGAACACTCATCATAATATTTAGTGTCTGTCATCAATCTCTTCATAACTTTTGAATACTCTATTGCATCCTTTTCAACCGCACCAGCATCACCAATCTGTTCTACTTGACCTAGACTAGGAGCAGTATGACTAATGACAGGAAGAGAATGTGAAAGACCTTCAATGATAGCACTAGAACACTGTTCACCATCAGATCTTCCATGAGCATATACATCTAATGTATTCAAGAATGAATGTATTACATGCAAATCACTTGACGGATCAATAAAACGAACTCTTTCTAAACCCCAATTCATAGAATACTGTTTATAAAGATGACTACCACCTAACATAAAAAAAGCAGTATTTTCATTAGAAATTTTTTGATATGCATTTAAAGGCACCATAGAAAAAATTCCATCATCAGCCCTTTGATGCATACCAAACACAAACTTATCTTCCCACCCAAACCATTCTCTATAATCGATATAAGGTTTTTTTGGAGGGTGTGGAACTTCAACTGGAACAGGAATAACCAAAGCCCTAGATGGATCTCCACCAGCAGCAATCCATTTATCCTTTTGTTCCTCACATACTAAAACAGTCTTTGCTACATTTTTCTTCCTCTCCGCCATGCCAGCTAGATGAATACTATCGACAATAGGAGTCTTATTAATCATATGAAAAGGATATTCTGGATGACCAGATCTTCCAGTTTGAATTACATCATAATTATCTTCATCAAAAACATCCCAAAAATTAGTATCTACCCAATCATGAGTTGATTTAGTTACATCCTTAAACCCAACATCAAACTTAATCAAATTAACGCCATGAGATGTACAGTAATTAACTCTAGATTGATCAGTATCAATATGTTTAAAATCTGATCCAATATAAGGAGCAGCATCACAATAATAAAAATCAACCTTAAATCTATTTTTAGGAAGATGTGCGGCAATAGTTTGAAGATACTTTTCTGTACCTCCATTAGCCATACCCCCAAATTTAATAAAGGCTATTTTAATTTTTTTTCCAAACATACTAAACATTATTCATCTTTGCTTTTAGTTGAGGTATGTGCCAAATATGAAGATCTTTAAAATATTCTACTCCATAATCATCAAAATGTCTATAGATATCTGGTAAAAGATTCTTCCTCATAAAACATTTCTCATTCCATTCAGGATCAAAATTAGGTATGTCTGGAAGGGGTATTCCCTCTATCCACTCCTTAGGCATCTCTGCCATCCCAACATTATCTTCTAACAAAGTGATACTATACTTCGCATTAATCTGATGAATAGCTTGTGGACCCTGTTGTACCAACTCACCCATCTGGCACCATGCTTGCTTAAGTTGAAAATTATTATAAAAAGCAAATTGATAATGAAGAACAGCACCATGTTCAACTTCCAGTCTTCTTAAAGTATCATCATTATTAGGACCTATGGTTCTACCCTCACACATATATTGATAATCATATTTCAATGAAGGATCATCTGCAACAATAAAATCTTTAAAATTATTACTCCACACTGTATGATCATGTCTAAAATGAGTACAACTCTTCCAAAGAGCTAACCATTGCATACTGACTTTTTCTCCAGGTTCTAACTGAGATATAATATCTCTGGCAATAGGAACAAAGTTTGAAGTAAATGTTTCATCCGCATCTAAACAAACAAAGTGAGTACCACCTGCTTCTCTTGCATAATTAAAAAGATGTTGACGAATTAAACCACAAGTCCACCCACCTTTTAGATGTTCTGTATCCTCATATCCTTTAACAATAACACCAGCATCTTCCATAATCTGTCGGGAATTATCTGTTGAATTATCATCTACTGCAATAATATCATCACAAATTGGTTGTACATTAGAAAGATATGTTGGAAGAAAATATTCCTCATTCTTAAAAGGCAGTATCCCTATAATTTTCATTTCAAATAAACTCCAAATCCAGTATCATTATGAGCCCATTCAGTTACATCATACTTATTGGCAATGTCAACTTCTTGATGCCACTTCCATTTAGTTCTACCAGGCATTGATGGTCTAATATCATCAACTACTACTACACAATTATCTTTCAAATAGGGTCCCCAAATTCTATACTCTTCTACAAGTTGTTCATATGTATGAATCGTATCCATGAATATCATAGATATACTTTTCTTCTCGAAAGTACTATCAACTCTTCCCTCATCAAGAGAATCAAAATCATTTAAAATATAAACTCTGGAATCATTTTTAATCTTATCGTTAATAAATCGAATGTCATGAATGATATCTAATGTATAAAATGTTTGATTTTCTTTTAAAGCATCATATATGGAAAGTATACCAAGTCCTTCTCTATTTCCCAACTCAACAATAATAGCATCATCATCCAATTGAGCAGTTAGATTATGAAGTAAAGAAAAATATCCATGATTTCCATCCTTATTAAACATGAAAACATTATATACATTATCATTTGTTATAAGATTTAAAATAGATTTATCATTCCATTTGATATAGGGACTCCCCTTAGTAGATGAAATAATATCTTCTAAAATTAAATTGTTCATGGTTTAAGACTAAGAGCAGGAATTCTTTCTTCATTAATTATAATATTCTCAACATCATATTTTGCTTGAGCTTCCGCAACCAATCTTTGCTCTAATATTCTTATACCATATCTTAATTCAATTACTGTCCTTTCTAAAGGTTGCTTACTATTAGGTCTAGTACTAGCACCCAAACCCTCATTCAAGTAATATCCAAGTATATGTGGTATATGCAATCCCTTACCATTAAAAGCAAGTCTTAATGCAAGATCATAATCAGCACCAGAAACTAATTGCTCATCAAAAATTTTTGATTTTTCAATAAGAGATTTTCTAAACATATAAAAAGGACCAAGAATCATCCCAACAGTCAATTCATCTTCTCTTCCCGATTCATCTACCAAATTTCCTTCTGTAGATCCAAATCGAGGAACCACATAATAATTACCATATACAAAATCAACATCTGGATTATCATCCAAGGTCTTTGCCATTACTTCAATGGAATCAGAAGTTCTTAAATCATCAACATTCCAAATACAAAGATAATCACCAGATGCATTTTCAATACATCTATTCATGGATATACCTATAGGATCCACACCTTCTACTTGAATATGAAAAATATTATCAAAGATCTTATTATGTTCCTCAATCAACTTAACCTCCTTTTCAGAAGGATCATTATGATCAATAACAATTTCTAAATCATCATGAGTTTGCTGAGAAAGATTATCTAAAAATCCCTCCATATACTTACCCATGTTATAACATGGAGTAATACTACTAACCTTTGTCATACTGCTCCTTCATATCATCAAAAACTTTAGTAATTCCCTCATGTAATGGGGTTTTAGGTAACCACCATCCACTAATGTGAACATCAGCTTCATTCTTTTTATCCATCTGTACACTATCCTTTGCTATACCCGGAGTAATAGTAATAGGTCTGTTAATCCTATTAAATTGTCCACTAATAATAGCAGCAACCTCTTTAATGGTTGTAGAATTAAAAGATGTGATATGTAATGGATCCGTTGGTTTAAAATCAGCATAACAATCCATCACTGTTTCCAAACCTTCACAACAATCTTCTGCATATAAAAATTGTCTTTCTTCTGTACCATCAGTCATCATTGTAAAGTCACCTTCCTCAAATCCTTTACGAATAAAATCAGTGATTACATGTGCCTTATCCGGATCATTTTCAATACCATATACATTCCAAAACTTAACAATCAAACCTCCAATAGTCTGCGTATAAAGTTCTCCAACTCTTTTAAGAGTACCATATGGAGAATGGCTCATATTACTCATCTGAGATGATGCAAACACAAAAGGTACATTATACTTTTGTAAGAAACCAAATACATTTACCATCAACCGTGCATTATTATTAATAAAATCAAAAGTATGCTGATACTTTTTCAGATACCGAGATCCCCCAACATCAAATGCAAGAAAAAATACAAAATCAGAAGTTTGAATAACCCTCTGCACTTCAGGACTAGGAATAGTTCTCAAGTCCTGATCTTCACCATTAAGAATATCAAATTCCCGAACCTCATAATCTTTTTTCCGAAGATACTCAGTTAAATAAGCACCTATCTGCCCCCTAGATCCAAGAATAGTAATTCTTTTCTTTCCTGTATACTCTATCATACTTTAATCCACTCCTCTAACATAATATCAGATCCTGATCCATCTGCCAACCACTTCTTAGGTCCAATGGCAGATTTACTTTCACCTAAAAAAGCAGCCCACCATGAGAAAGAAGAGTTAGCAAGGATATGATTCTCACACTTCTGCATCAAATAAAGATGCCCACTATCTTTCACATCATTACACTCTGCACCCACATGTATTACCTCACCCTTTCCTTTGATATTTTCCTTACACCAATCAACATCTTCTGAAAAAACAAAGTAATGAGGATGAGTATAAGTGCTATCTATCATCTTTATTGCTTCATCATAATAAGACTTATCTAAAACCCCATGATGAACATTAGCAGTTGGATTGTTTATATAATCACCTCTTCTTACATGAATAGCAACCGAATGTTCTGATTTAATTATTTCTTTTTCAACTTTCTTAGTCTCCTCACCAAAATCTACTTTAAATGTAAATTCTTTTTTAATTTGATCTACAACATTAGAAAACTCATCTATATTCTGAAACCAACCCTCCAACATTGAAGCACCTTCGGGAGCCTCTTCAACTTGATCATAAGTAATATTTAAAAGATCTAAATCATAACCCCTTCCAGTCAATCCATTAACAATTACTTTTCGTTCTTGATCACCATAGAACGAAGTATCTAATTTTAAATTAGTAAACTGTGGGTACTCCTTTAAAGCAGAAACACCTGCAGCATATTGGAACATCTGGTTTCCCAGACCACCCTGAAGATAAAGATATAAATCCATTTTTACTTATTACAGTTTCCATAAGACAAATATTTCTTACCTGTAATATCTACACCAATAGTTCTCCTAGCTATTTGCATTGAAATCCATTTGTAAGTCTTCCTAATACCATCTTCAAGCGTCTGTTCATAATCCCATCCCAATTTCTCACGGATTAAATCGTTATTAGAATTACGACCACGAACTCCTAAAGGACCTTCAATATGATTCTTTTCAATTTTTTTATCGGCAACCTTAGCAGCAATGTCTACTAACTGATTAATAGTAACCATTTCTTCTGAACCAATATTGACTGGTCCCATAAAGTCAGATTGCATTAAACGATAAGTTGCTTCTACACACTCATCAACTAATAAGAAGGATCTGGTTTGCTCTCCATCACCCCAGACTTCGATGGAGTCGCCATCATTTGCTTCAGCGACTTTTCTACATATTGCTGCTGGAGATTTTTCTCTACCTCCTTCCCATGTTCCTTCTGGCCCGAAAATGTTATGATAACGAGCAACACGAACGGGAATATCATAGTTACGATTGTAAGCAAAGTAGAGACGCTCAGAGAAGAGTTTCTCCCATCCGTACTCTGAGTCTGGGTTAGCGGGGTAGGCATAATCTTCTTTTAATCCTGGATTATCTGGGTCTAATTGAATATGTTCCGGATACATACAAGCAGATGAAGAGAAGAAAATCTTTGTTTTATTCTCATGAGTCTGCTTATTTAATTTTTTAATTGAACGAAGAATATTTAAATTAATTGTTGCAGAATTATTCATCACATCGGCATCATGTTCTCCGCTAAAAATATATCCAGCGCCACCCATATCAGCAGCAAACTGATAAATCTCATCAAAGGTATCAATGTGTTTCTCAGGAATAGTATTATAAAAATTTTTATAAGGACCTTTGTACTCAACCGTCCTATCTACAAAACTTGCCTCAGTAAGATCCCCAACAACAAACTCATCTGCTTTGGTATCTGAAAAATCTGGATACTTAAGATCTACACCACGAACCCAATAGCCTTCTGCCTTGAGTTTCTTTACCATATGACTGCCAATAAAACCACCCGCACCAAGAACAAGTGCTGTTTTTTTATAGTCGCTCATAAATCCATTCATTTCTATACTATGTATTATAGCACATTTTCTTTAAACCAGGTATAAGTAGAAGCAATACCATCCTTCAATTTAATCTGAGGATACCATCCTAAAGATTTAATCTTATCTACATTTAATACCTTCCTCATGGTTCCATTAGGTTTCGAAGTATCCCAATTAATATCACGATTATATCCAACAGCATCTGCTACCATCGTAGCTAATTCTTTAATGGTTACATCTTCACCAGAACCTACATTAAGATGATGTTCTCCATTATATTCTTGCATTGCAACATAACAAGCCTCTGCTAAATCATCAACATGCAAAAATTCACGCAAAGGAGAACCATCACCCCATAATTTAACTTCCCAATGTTCACTATGATTCAATGCATCATGAAACTTTATCATCATCGATGGTAAAACATGTCCGTTATCAGTATTAAAAGTATCCCCAGGACCATATAAATTACAGGGCATTAAAGAGATAGCATTAAAATCATACTGCTGATGATACGCTCTACACATTCTCAATCCAGCAATCTTTGCAATTGCATATGCATCATTACTAGATTCCAAAGGTCCAGCAAGTAATTGATCTTCAGTAATAGGTATCTTAGGAAACTGAGGATAGATGCAAGATGATCCTAAAAATAATAATTTTTTAACACCATATTCATAAGAACTATTGATAATATTAGTCTGAATCATCAAATTATCATAGATAAACTCTGCAGGGTGATCTCTATTTCCTATAATACCTCCAACTTTAGCTGCAGCTAGAAAAACATATTCTGGTTTGATCCAATCAATAAAAGATTTAGTCTGTCCTTGATGAGTAAAATCTACCCAACTTCGAGTTCCTTCAACAATATTATTAAATCCCTTCTCCTTCAAACATCTAACAATAGCCGAACCAACCATACCGTTGGCACCCGCAACTAAAATCTTAGAATCACTTTTCATTTCTACACATGTCCTCCACAAGTTCATCAAATGATATTTTGGGATACCATCCCAGATTTTCTTTTGCTTTTGTATAGTCTCCTAATAAAGTCTCTACTTCAGCCGGTCTAAAATACCTGGAGGCAACAACAATCCTTGTCTCACCAGTCTCACTATCAATGCCGACTTCATTCTCACCTTCTCCTTCCCATCTTATATGCATATTAAAGTAAGGAGCACATCTTTCTACAAAATCTCTAACGGAATATTGTTCAGCAGTGGCAATTACATAATCATAAGGTATTTCTTGCTGCAACATTAACCACATTGCCTCAACAAAATCCTTCGTATGTCCCCAGTCTCTCTTAGCATCTAGATTACCCAAAGAAAGAACTTCTTGTTTTCCATCTGCTATAGCTTTTAATCCCCTAGTAATCTTACGAGTTACAAAAGTCTCTCCTCTTCGAGGACTCTCATGATTAAAAAGAATGCCTGTACAAGCATACATTCCATAGGACTCTCTATAGTTTCTAGTTATCCAATAACCATAAACCTTTGCTACACCATAGGGTGATCTGGGATGGAAAGGAGTAGTTTCCTTTTGAGGAACTTCACGAACTTTCCCAAACATTTCAGATGTAGATGCCTGATAGATACGAACCTTATCTTCCATACCTAAAAGACGCACTGCTTCCAGAACCCGAAGAGTGCCTAAACCATCAGTGTTACCAGTATACTCCGGAGTTTCAAATGAAACCTTTACATGACTCTGAGCACCCAGATTGTAAATCTCATCCGGTTCCACCTTTTTAATAACACCAATAATATTGGTAGCATCAGTCAAATCACCATAATGCAATTTAATCTTTTCATAGATATGATCTATTCTATGAGTATTAATAAGAGAACTCCTCCTAATAATACCATGAACCTCATATCCCTTCTCTAAAAGAAGTTCTGCCAGATATGATCCATCCTGACCTGTTATACCTGTAATTAGGGCAACTTTCATATAGATTTTCAATCAATATCATTATACAAAGAAAGAAGAATTTATGCAACCCCTATACAATCAGAGTTTATCCTTATTCTCTTCCCACCATCTATAAAGAATATCTACCTTACGCCCTGTCTCGTTACCTACATTAGGATCAGACGCACTTGCACTTACCTTGTCACTGTAAGTCTCTACATGCTTAACAAAAGCTAACTGCTGCTCCACTTTCACCAACTTCTCTTCAACATAAGCAAGTTTTTGTTCAAGACTTTGATGTCCACTGTCATGAGCTTTTACTTCCAATGCTTTAAGACGCTTCTCTACCTCAGTATCATACTGAGACATATATGCTCCAGACTCAGACTTTTTTCTCGTTGCCATTTTAATAAAAATAAACTCTGAAGTTATTTATTCAAATCCAAATACTTTCAATGGATTCTTAACAGCAGGATGCAAAGATTCATCAATAACATCTAACCATTTATATTCATCATGAAAGGTATCAATTTTAATATCTCCACCCTTATATTTCATATTATATACAATATTAACGGTATGATACTCCTCCTTTTCAAAAATAGTTTCTTCAACAGAAACAAATTTGCCAAGTTCGAAATCTACTCTTTCTCCTAATTCCTCTTTACCTTTACGAAGAGCGGTATGTTCTATAGTTTCATCTTTATAAATTCTTCCTCCAGGAAACCACCAACACCCTTGAGCAGGAGCTTCTTTTCTTAATGCAACCAAGTATTGTCCTTGGTCATTAGTTACCAAAAGATCAACACATACAGTAGGCATATGCTTCCTAATCTTTTCATAAAAATGTTTTTCAAGTATCCATTCAGTCATCTAGAACTGTCCTTTACATAACAAGGAACCCCTGCAGGATCTAACCATTTAGTGTACTCAAAGTCTTCAATAGCAGTGGTCATCTGCATACCATTATCGCAGAGGTACATATCTTTGTACCTTTTAGTCCACTCATCTGCCTTTTGAATACGGTAATCTGGTTTTCCATTTTCTAAAATCCCACACTCCACATAACGGTAAGGATACCGTTCCATAATTACATTCATTTTACCTCAACTGTTTCAAGATCTTGAGATATACAATCCATTAAAATTTCATAATCATCTAATGCATCTCCAGAAAAAGTTACTCCCTCTTTCTCATAAAAACGACGAACTTTCTTATATAATTTTGGATTCTTTACATCAAGAAAGCAATCTCTATTTGCCGCTCCCTTTAAAAGTTGGAGGTCTTTCTTAAACTTAGCTACAAGTGTCATTGTTTTGAGTGTTTGACAGTTAAAGTATAAAGGAAAAAGATCTATGAGTCAAGCATCCGAGCCCTTTCCTGTAGTATAAAGTTGAACTAATTCATCCTTTTCCTCCGATGAATTTAAAGGTGGTGCATTTTCTACACCTGCCTGTTCCATACATTCAAGATAAAACATTTCTGCTTTTTCGTGTTCCGTCATCTTTAATCAAAAACAATCCTATTATATATTCCAAATTTTATCTGCCTTTCTATACTCTCTATCTTCTCATCTAAAGTGCGTATATCTATATGAATTAAATCTATTCCTTTATTCCAATAAGAATGTAAAGGTGCAATCATCTTATCCCAGGAATAATCTGTCGTGCTTTCTGTGCAGTATCTTGTACCAGAGGCATAATATCTTCTTCTACCTTCTCTATAACATCATCAATTACATTTACATCCAAATCCATAAATGGTGGAATGATACCCAAAATTCTCAGTAATCCATCCAGGAATAATGCAAGACAGATACTACCTAGAATCATGCTAATAATAGTGGCATTACGATTATGCTTTGCCATTAAGACACGATCCATTTCCTGTGCTTCAGCAACTGCAGCTTGGACCAACATGTTTACTTCTTCTTTGGTATAATATTGTTGGGGATTAGGATGATCCATTCGGTGGGTCTTTAATATCAATTTTCAAAGGTTCTCTAACCTTATTGTATATATCCTCAGGGTTTTTATGAGTGCTCAAATATTCACAAGCGCGAATATACACTTCATCATCTGTCTTGCCTGTCTGTTCATAAATCCTTTTGGTTTTCACCATATTATCATAAGCTTTATGATCGTTGGTGTAATTATCCATAGTTGAAATTGAATTCTACTAGTGGATAGAGATTTAATTATCGAACCTCAAAATCAAGTTTACGGACTTTCCTCTTTCGTCTCTCTTCTTGAAAATTTAAATCTTGTGGAGAAAGAACATTAGTCTTTTTAGATTTCTTCGTTGTACTAGATTGTATCATAAGGACTCTACCTAAGTCAACTGCTGTCACTGAGTCTCCCTTAACTGTCATCATATTAGGACAACCACAACTTTTAGCTTGAGTCTCGTGACTGGTTATTTCCTTACTACAATCTTTGCATCGTACTACTAACATTTCTTTTCATCCTGAAAAATCTCTATTCACTAACATTATTTATAAAAATTATAGATTTATCGACCATAATCATCCTCTAAACGCACAATATCTTCTTCATAACAATCTCCTAATTGAGTCTCAATAAAAATTAATTCCTCATCAGAAGCTGTTGCTCTATGAAATGCTCTCTTTGGTATAACCCAACGAGAACCCACTCCTGCCTCTTTAATTTTATTACGAATAAGAATTTTACCATTCCCACTCACAACTGTCCAATGTTCTTCTCTATGATTATGATATTGCAGAGAAAATCTTTGACGAGGAAATACCACAATCCTTTTAACTTTATAATTAGGTTCATCTAAGAGAACTTCAAAAGTTCCCCATGGTCTTTCATGTATCATTTTATATTATATACTATGTTTCCAGCCAAAGAACACCTCCCATCTACCTTACTTGAAATTACTTCATGAAATTGATGAGAAAGAAATACAACTGCTCTCCCAGGTATTAAAGATACTTTCTCTCCTTCTAATAAAAAAGGAGAAAAATTATTAGGTTCATTAATACAATAAACAAAAGATAAAGAATAAGGAAAATGATTGTGCCTAATTACACCCTCTCCTTTATTATAAGATACTCCCCAACAAGAAGCAACTTTTAATGTATTAACATCAAAGCGCAACCCTCCATTACCTCCACAAAAATAATCAGATGCTAAAGGAATTATTTGATATATCCATTTAAGTATACTATCAACTTCTTTAAATTCTCTTTTATGAAGATCATAAGAAGTTCTTCTACCACCACCAGATATAGTAGTTCTTATATTCTCATTTATTATATTATATAAAAAAGAATTTAATTTTGAAGCATATGGATAATCATAAGTTTGGTACTTAGCGAACATCTACTTCTTGATCACCCCATCCCATATCTTCAAGAGCTAAATACTCAAGTTCTTCTTTTTCTTCTAACTCAATCCAATCTTCAAACTCTTCATAGATTGCAGCTTTTGCCCCAATGCTTTCAGCCTCTTCTAATCTTTTAATTGCCCATTCACGAATTTGTGCAACAGGTTCAATCTTCGTTTCCATAATAATCTTTTCTGAAGTATCGGGAGAGGATGTTGCTATTATAGTATCTGGGTGTACCGTCGTCAAGTGATTCGGTAAGGACTCCATGGACGAACAGTTGTCTCGTTTCTTCGAAGTTTGTTTTGCCAGCTGTTTTATGTAAGCTGAGGATAACTCTGCTAAAGTTCTGTCTACCCAGTTGTTGAATCTCTTCTTTAAGTTCCGGACAAGACCCATAATACTTCTTCCAATCAGATTCAGATTTTACTTTTCTTTTTTTACCTCTCGGAGTTCTAAACTTCCAGAAATATTTACGCCCGATGTACTGCCGCCCGTTCTGGACATTAGTAATACAGTAGACGAAACCGAAGAAATTGTCAATATCATCAGAAGTAAAAGTTGTACCTTGGTATGTCCAGGGGTTTTCATAACCTCCTTGACCCACTGAGGTCTTTGAGGTGGTTTCCAATTTCCAATCTTTATAGTCATAGTCCTATTTAGTTCTAGTAGTTCAACTTCATTTGGGAAATCAGATCTTCCAAATCGTTTCACAATAATCCCTAATTGATCTATCTGATGAGAAGAAACCTGACCTAGAAATATTTAATAATGACATACGAGTCCATTTATCACGATCTTTCCATGCACTACTTACTCTGTCTTGTGCATCACAATAATCAGAGAAGTCAGCAAAGACACAGAAAGAATCATGATGTAATAAGTTATTAACTAAAGGTTCAAACATCCTTCTATCACCATGACTAAAATGGCCACCCTTAACAAGATTGATTACTTCCCATAATTCATCACTCATATGACTCTGTGGATTATATCCATCTTCCCATAACTTTGCTATCCCTTTCTCATCATTACCAAAGAGGAAGAAGTTCTCTTCTCCTACAAGATTACGAATCTCTACATTAGCACCATCTAATGTACCAATAGTAACAGCACCGTTCATCATGAACTTCATATTCCCCGTGCCTGATGCTTCTTTACCTGCAGTTGAGATCTGTTCTGATAAATCAGCCGCAGGATATACCTTCTCTCCTAACTTGACACTATAGTTTGGTAAGAACACTACACGCAACTTACCATCCATATCTGGATCATTATTAACTACATCGGCAATATGACAAATGAATTGAACAATCATTTTAGCCATAAAATATCCAGGTGCAGCTTTACCACCAAAGATTATTGTCCTTGGAACTACATCTTGACCATTCTTAATACGAAGATACTGAGAAACTATCCATAAAGCAAGAAGATGTTGTCTCTTATATTCATGTATCCTTTTGACCTGCACATCAAACATACTAGATGGATCAACTGATATTCCAAGATTATCAAAAATATAAGTAGAGAGATTATGTTTACCAATTATTTTCGCTTCTGAAAGTTTCTCTAATAAATCATCATTATCTTGTTGTGATTCCAACTGTTTCAAAGAATCCATATTAGTACTCCAGTTAGAACCAACATACTCATCAAGAACTTCAGAAAGTCCTGGATTAGCAGATGATATCCACCTTCTAGGAGTAACACCATTAGTAACATTAGTAAACTTATGAGGCCATAGATCATAGAACTCTGGCATTAACTGTGTCTTAACTAATTCAGAATGTAATGCAGCAACACCATTAACATGATGAGAACCTACAGTAGCAAGGTGTGCCATACGCACTGCCTTATTACCAGTCTCCTCAATGATAGACATTTTCTCCAACACACTATCATCACCAGGATATTGAAGTCTTACTACCTGCAAGAATCTACGATTAATCTCATAGATAATCTCCATATGACGAGGGAGAAGTGTCTTAAAGAGTTTAAGATCCCACTTCTCCAATGCTTCTGGCATTAATGTATGATTAGTATAAGCAATAGATTGATGAGTTATCTCCCATGCAGCATCCCATTCAATATGCCTTTCATCTACAAGTAATCTCATCAACTCTGCTACTGCAATAGAAGGATGAGTATCATTCAACTGTACCTGCCAATGATGTGGGAAATCTTCTACATCATATCCACGCTTATCTAAACTCCTCAACATATCTTGAAGAGAAGCACTGACAAAAAAGTGCTGTTGCTTTAATCTTAATATCTTACCAGCATCTGTACCATCATTTGGATACAATACCTTAGAAATAGTCTCAGAAGATACACTCTGCTCTACAGAACCTAAGTAATCTCCAATATTAAATGCATAGAAATCAAATGTTTCCGTCGCATCTGCTCTCCATAATCTTATTCTATTGCAATTATTAACTTTATATCCTAGTTGTAATACATCATAAGGAACTGCAATTACCTGCTCATCAGGAACCCATCTTACTCTATAATTACCCCTATCTGACACATAATTCTCTACCTTACCCCCAAATCCCACAAAAACAGATTCATCAGGTTGGCAAAGTTCCCATGGCCATTCTCCATGCAACCAATTATCTGTGATTTCAACCTGTTGATTATCTACTATTTGCTGCTTAAAGATACCATACTTATATCTTATACCATATCCAGTAGCAGGTACTTGCAAGGATGCTAGAGACTCCATATAACAAGCAGCCAGACGACCTAGACCACCATTACCAAGTCCAGGTTCTTCTGCTGTTTCTAAAATTTGATCTAAAGTATACCCATATACCTTCAATGCATCCTGAGCTTCTTTTCTTATACCCAAACTAATCAAATTATTATTAAGTTGGGGTCCAATCAAAAACTCTGCTGAAAGATAGGCTACTTCTTTATCAGAAGGTGCTGGCATATCTAACCAATAAGTCATCATCTGATCCCTTACAGCATAACTTAATGCCATATAAAAATCATGAAGAGAAGCTTTATCTGGACGCTTTCCTAATGTATAAAAAAGACGCTCTTGTATGCCAGTATATAAGTTAGTGGATTTTGTTTGTGGTTCTAACGATTCGTAATCTCCAAACATAAAATCATCAGATTTCTTTGCTTCTATGTATGAGTCTAGATTCATAATTTATATGTAATTAAAATTAACTACTATCCTGATCTTTTCATCAGTACAGGTGACTCCACAATGCTCAGTTTTATGATCAAAAATAACCATACGATTAGCCACACTTTTTATTGTAGCACCATTTTTAAATTTTGTAGAACCATTGTTAGTGTTTACATAAAAAATAGCAGTATTATGAGGTTCTAAAAATGGAGAATGCCCTTTCGCATCTATGAAACCATCCACATGATAACCAGTCTCTCTATTAAATAAATGTCGCGTTGTTAAATTTCCTTTAATCCTAATCAATTTTCTAACTTCTAATTTATCAAGAACTGGTTCAAGTAAGTGAGTATAAGAACTTCCCGCCTGCATCCAATCATAATGATAAAACATATGAAAGAACTGATAAAAATGAGGTTGATCATCATAAGCAATGCCATTAGTAAAATGCCAATCAAATTGAGCGCACATCATCATGCTTTGAAGTTCCTCAAAAGAACTACAAGGTAAAAAATTATCAATTACTTTCATTCTTAAAGTTTAAATCCACTAAAAGTATCTTTATCAACATCTTGTTTAATACCACCAACCACATAAGACTCCACCTCTGTCTCCTGAGGAGCAACCTGAAGTCCCTTAGAGGAAATCCAATGCTCGGTCCAAGGTAATGGATTATTCTTTGCTGCAATATCATACTGAGGTTTAAGACCTATTGCTTTAATTCTCTTATTAGCAATCCATTCCACATACTGATAGAGTAATTTGTCATTTAAACCTATCATAGTTCCATGTTTAAACAAATACTCTGCCCATGCTTTCTCTTCATTCACGCACCTATCAAACATTTGATAGGTCCACTCTTCCTCTTCTTTAACTATTTCTTTCATCTCAGGATCATCACCCTTTCTCCAATTGTTTATAATATTCTGAGTGAGAGCAAGATGTTGGTTCTCATCCCTTGCTATGAGCGAAATGATTTTCGCAGAGCCTTCCATAAGCTTAAGCTCACCAAAAGCGAAGGAACAAGCAAAACTAACATAGAAACGTATTCCTTCCAGTATGTTAACATTTGCGATTGCCCGATAGAGTTTTCTTTTTAAATCTTTTAAGCACCACTGAGAGGATGGAGATCCCTTTGCTTCAGGGGTCCACATACATCCAGTAGCCCATGACTGAGCATCATTAATAAAATCATCATATGCTTCTGTAACACTATGTGCTCGTTCTAGGATACGATTATCAGTAAGGATAGTATCAAATACATCAGCAGGATTTGAATATACATTCTTTACAATATAAGTATAAGAACGACTGTGAATCATCTCCATAAATGACCAACATTCCATACATGCTTCTAATTCAGGAAGAGAACAATAAGGAATAAATGCCATACCAGGTGCTCTACCTTGAACACTATCAAGCATCGTTTGATACTTTAAATTAGAAGTAAAGACATGCTTCTGCTCTGGACGAAGTGTTTGAAAATCTCCGCGATCTTTCTGAAGAGATACTTCTTCTGGTCTCCAAAAATATCCTAACTGTTGTTTAGTTAAATTCTCAAAAGCAGGATACTTATAAGAATCATATCTTTGAACACCCAATGGTTTACCAAAAAACATAGGTTGCTTCTTGGTATCAACTTCATCCGTATTAAATACGGTCATTCCCTTTACATTAGACTGCACAGGACTCACATTCACCCTCCTCAACATTGCTTAATTCATCAAGTAAACTATTTAATTTTGAATTTCCTTGAACCCCTACCTCTGATACATTATCATGCCACCCAATAGGATGTGCTGGTTCTTCATCACTCTTCTGATCATGCGTATTCTGATAATAAGAGGTCTTCCAACCGTACTTATAAGTGGTTAAAAGATCCTGTGCCATTACACTAGTAGGAACTTCAGAGTTCTCGTAATGCTGCGGATTATAGGACCAATTTCCAGAAATCGCTTGATCAAAGAACTTCTGCATAACAGCAACAATATTAATATAACCAGTATTCCCAGGCATATCCCAAAGGAGCGTATAGGCATTCTTCAGACTAGCATAGGAGGGAACAACCTGCTTAAGAGGTCCTTTCTTTGATTTTTTAATGGACAAGTAGTCTCTAGGTGGTTCGATTCCATTGGTTGCATTTGACACAACGGAACTGCTCTCCGAAGGCATTTGTGCGGACAATGTTGAGTGCCGTAAACCGTGGGTGGTGATAGATGTTCTAAGAGATTCCCAGTCATGTTGCAATTTCTGAGATGTAATCTCATCAACGTCCTTCTTATATGTATCTATAGGAAGGATTCCATCCGCATACTTAGTGCGTCCAAAATTCTCACAATGTCCTTTCTCTTTAGACAATTCATTAGATGATTTTAAAAGGAAATACTGAAAAGACTCAGCAAGTCCATGAACAGCATTCCATGCCTCTTGGGACTCATACTTAAATCCAAGTTTAGCAAGATAATGTGCTAGACCGATAAATCCTATACCCAAAGACCTTCTTGACTTTGTAGCTTGCTCTGCTGCTAGTACAGGATAATTTTGATAATCAATTAATTCATCCAATGCTCTCACTGACAAATCACACAATTCTTCCAACTCTTTATCAGAATTAACTTTACCTACATTAATCGCAGAAAGAATACATAATGCAATCTCACCTAAATGGTCATCAATATGACTAATAGGATATGTAGGAAGGGTAATCTCTTGACAAAGATTACTCATATATACCTGATCCTTAAAGGAAGAATGACTGTTACAATGATCTATATTCATGATATAAATCCTTCCAGTCTCTGCTCTCTCCTTTAATAGATCAAGGATTAATTCTTGTGCTCCAATGGTGGATTTGGGGATTGATTCATTAGATTCGTAACTGCAATATAACTCATCAAACTTATCGGTCCCAAAATTCTCATACAAACCAGGAACATCATGAGGGGAAAATAGCGTGATTTCCTTATCTTCGATAAAACGCTCATAGAATAATTTAGAAATCTGAATACTATAATCTAATTTTCTGACTCGGTTGTCTTCTGTTCCTTTGTTGTTTTTGAGGACGAGGATGTCCCTAATTTCTTGATGCCAGATAGGAAAGTGGACAGTAGCTGAACCCCCTCGGATCCCGTTTTGAGTGCAGCATCTGACAGTTGACTCAAATTTTTTGAGAAATGGTACGACTCCCGTGTGCTGGACTTCTCCTCCTCTGATTTTGGAGTTGATTCCTCTGATCCGACCCGCGTTAATACCGATACCAGCCCTCTGTGCGACATATTTGCCAATAGCCATATCGCTGCTAAAGATAGAATCGAGGGTGTCATCAATATCAACCAAAACACAAGATGCAAATTGACGAATAGGGGTTCGTACTCCCGCCATGATTGGTGTTGGGATGTTGATTCTGTGTTTGGAGATTGCGTCGTAGTATCGTCTGACATAATTAAGTCTCTTTGGTTTAGGATATTCTGCAAATATTGTTAATGCTATCATCATATACATGAATTGTGGAGTCTCATAAACTCCTCCACCACTTCTATCTTGTACCAGATATTTATCTACAACTTGTCTAAGACCAGCATATGTAAATAAGAAATCACGCTCATGATCAATATAACCATTCACCTTCTCAATTTCTTCCTTAGAATATTTGGTAAAAATATCCTTATCATATACATCCATTGAAGTACACTTCATGATATGAGTTTCAAGATCAGGATGCTCTCTTATCTTTCCATAAAGACTTTTTCGTAAGCTAAAGAGGAGGAGTCGTGCAGCAACGAACTGATAGTTAGGATTATCAAGAGAGATAAGATCACTGGCGGATTTAATAAGAATCTCTTGTATATCTGCTGTAGTAATACCATCATAAAACTGAATACCCGAATTGATTTCAACTTGACTGGCAGAGACCCCTGCAAGACCCTTGCACGCCTCTTCAACCATCTTATGCATCTTATCAAGATTAAGAGGTTCATCACCCCTTCCGTTACGCTTCTTAACTTTGATACCGTTGCTCATATTCGTTTCCAAGTGTTGAATTTAAGAGTTGCTTCTAATCTCTCATATGTATTTAATTCTATCACAGATTGCACATCATGCCCAGCTAATACCATATCATTTATATCCTTTTCATGAATATTAGATGGCCATATTACAACAGTTTGCTGGGTGGAGATAGCAGACTGTATGCGTCTACAGATTTCTGGACTCCTTGGTTCGTTATCATAAATCCAAACAGGAGTGCTAATCCCCCACTTACTAACATCAGCGTCAGCTCCGCACATAGCAATCGAATTGCGAATGAACGTTGAGTCGAACGGTCCTTCAGTGATGAATACTGATTCATCTCTTTGTATGTTATCAAGTCCATAGATCTTTGGGGCATCATCATTAATCATTACTGTGATATATTTAACCTTGCTAGGACCTAAGGATCTTCCCTGAAAACCGACCAAGATATTCTTATAAAACAAAGGAATAATAATCCTTGGTTCATCATATTTTACACTGTCAAATGTCTTCTTATGAGAATTTGACCATGCTTTAAACTTATCCGTATAATAGAATTTATCTGGATTTAATTTTCTATTTTCCAGATACTTTTTTGCTGCAGGATTCTCTGATGCCTTTGGCAAATCTACTTTAGGTTTAAACTTTGGTGCTTCAAATTTTAATTTAGGTTCCTCAACTACAAAATTTCTTCCACCAGCATGTCCTTCCTTAAACTTCTCCATAGTATACTGTTTATGAAGAACAATATCTATTTCTTTAAGAAAATTATTAAATGACATTGAAGCACCACAATTATGGCACTTAAAATTCGTGTTCACCTTTACTTGATAAAGATAACCTCGTGCTTTATTTTTATGTTTCTTTGAATCTCCACAAATAGGACATCTAAAATTATAAAGATTAGGTTTAACTCTTTTAAACTTTGTTAATCGAGATGAAACTAATCCAATAAATTTAGAATCAACGAGATCCATCCACAAGAGCCACTGGTGTACTTATCATACTCGTTTCTTCTTGTGCCGTCAACACTTCCCCCACTATCCTTTGACCAACAGGAGATACTAAGACACTAATAATTGCTATGGACCCAGCAATAGTCCACATTTTCTTCTCTATTGCACGCAAACGATCATCAACTTGCTTAAAATCCCTAGAATAATCTTCTCTAATGGATGCTGCATGTTGATGCAAATCTTTATGTAGATGCTCTACCTTTTCAAAAAGGACTGCATCAATTCGGTCTTGCTTATCTAACTTCTCATCATGGACAGCAAGCAACTTGCCCATCTGAATATTACTATCTACAAACTTCTCAACAATAGCGTCGTTAACTCTCACTTTTCTTCTTCCTTAAAGATCGAGCCCACTTCCCTAATGCTATTCTCCTCTGCATCTTACCTATTTTTACATCTCGACCTGCTCTAGGACCTTCAGCAGGTGCAGACGCAGAAAAACCGCCTTGTCCTCCAGGAGGATTAGCGGTCATCATTTCCTCTCTAACTATATTAATGATTTTATTTAGTTTCTTCTCGTCCATTGTACACCTTTTGCAATTGAGAAAGACATTCAATGTCAACTTCTATATCATGAATATAGCATTTAGGATGCCTATTCAACTTATTTAGAAAAATAATAAAAGTTTTCATTGTTGACCAAAGATCTTCTTCAATTTTATAAAACAGCATAGGAGTTGCTGCTTCACCAAATATATTATAAAGAACTATGAAATGATTAATCAACAGATGAGTTTTTAATTCACCTGTTGATTTATATCTTCTAAGTAATCTCTTTATATACTTAAAATAATTTAAATCTTTTTCAAAATCTTCTTTGGTAACTGCTTGTGGATTTTCATAATGTTTAGCTGCAAACAATTGAAAATTGTCTTCATTCAATTCATTAAAACGCATATTAAATTAGCAAGTTATCAATATTCGATAGGTGGATATGCAGGTGCGTTACCAGTCATAATACCAGACATAGCAACAAGTACTTCTCCTTTGACTCGCATTTCATGCGACCCACCATCCATATAAGTCATAATACCAACCCATCCAGCGTCAGTTTGATATTGTGAACCAGCAGCGTTTGCTACCCCAGTCTTACCAATACCATAGACAACCTTGTCATATCCAGCCATTTCTCTCTGGAAGCTTCCAACATCCGAAGTTGAAATACCAGAAGAAATTGTGCTAGCAAGACTTACTAAGTTATCTCCCTTAAAGAGAAGAACATTACCAACAGCAGATGAACTACTAATAGTAGTCGATGTTCCTGTTGCATAATCTCCAAGAGCAACCCCAGTGCTACCAATACTTAATACTAAGTAATCGACTTTAGTAGTTGTATCCTGTACTACATTTCCTGGAATAAGTCCTGGAACATCTGCTACACTAAAGAAGAAAGTAGAAGTTCCAACCGGAGAAAGATTATTACCTGCAATAGTTCCTGTTCCAATACCAGCGATCTTAATATGAACGCTATTGTTTACAAAGTAATCTCCAACCTTAACAGCAGGAGTAATACTATATGGAGCATTCGGGAAGTTAAAGAATGGAACTATACTAGAACCAGCACTAACATTTGTTACAGCAATACCAGGGTTAACAAGAGGTATTTCTTTCCAAGAAGGTGCTTCTCTATTAGCAAAAGTACTCTCACTATAAGAAGGATCACTTAAAGCAGTATAAACAGGAAGTTGACTGATAACAAAAGTAGTATTGACTCCAGAATCTGCAGGGAAATTTGCGGACAATCCTTCAGTCGATGCAATATAGCATGAAGTTGTACTTTGAATATTATTAATTACAGCGTCACCATAATAAGTTCCTAGACCACCATTACCGTCCTTTGCACCAAACCGGATAACATCACCTGTCTGCGCATATCCAGTAAGTCCCCAACTACTTCCTGCACCTACTACAGGATATCCACCATAGGTATCATTTTTCGTATAACTGCTAATATACGCAGTAGCACCCGAAGCTACTGTAACATTATCGTTGTTTCCCCAAAGTGCCATGTCTTTACTTCCGTAGAAATTCTTGTGCTAATGAATATTTATAACCGGGATATCTTAGAGATATGCCTTAGAAATGTTAGTTGCAAACCCTATGACAGTAGTAGCAGCGGCTAAAACTGCGGCAGCTCCGATAACCCATTTCTCTACAACTTTCAGTCTTTCTCGCAAATCTTCTTGCTTTTCTTCTAAGCGTTCTATCTTTAATTGCATCACAGTAATACGAGTCTCCTGGGACGCATCAAGTCCTAATCCTTCCATAATCTTAAATTATAACTGTATTATATAGGGTTATTTTCTTTGAATATTTCGCAAAGAATCATCAGCAGAATGTACTTTAGTTTTTTTCTTTGCTGATTGCATATCTTTTACAAATTCTTTCCATTTTTTACCCGCTTTACGGATAGTTTTAGGTCCATAAGTTAATTCAGCCTTACGATGTTCAGCATCAATTGCTTCACCAACATCAACTTTCATAGATTTACCAACGCCCACCTTACCTTTTTTTCGTTGATCCAGCAAATCCTTATAATCAATTTCAGTTTGTCGCGCTCTTGCTCTCTCCTGATCTTTAGGATCATTACTCTGAGAAAGTGCAGATGCTTTAGCTAATTTCTTAACATCCTTTACACTTAATGATTCATTAGTCTCATCTTTATCTTGATATTTCTTATACTTCTCCTTAGTACCAGGTATGTAATGTGGTTTACCTTTGGGTTTTCCACCCTTATTATACATCCACCACATCAATTTAAACATATCCTCTTTAGATCCTTTGAACCTGCCCTCTTTACGAGCACGATCAAAAGCAGCAGAACTACCACCAATCTCTGACTTGGGTTTGTCAGGCTTAGTCTTTTCTTTCTCTGCCTTAGTATGACCCCATCCAGGAGGTGCTACTTCCTGAACATCACTTGCGAAATCCTTAGCAGCTTTTTTACTAATACCCTTTTTCTTTCTCTCCTCCGGATTGGATAAGAGATATCTAAAGAATTTTTGTTGCTTCTTAGACACGGCTGGCATTTTCAGATCCTCCTAAAGTTTCTGATCCACCAATAGCAAAAGGATTATATTTTGCTGTAGCAATCTCATACATCTTTTCATGCATGGTCTTCTCCTTTTCTATCTCATCACTCTCATCTGGGTTTTCAGCAAACCAATCAGCAATTTCCTCTTCGGGTCTTGGATTAGATTCTAATTCTGCCATTTTTTCTGGGGGTGCCCATCTATTATCATCTGGTGGTTCATACTCTGATGGTGCGGTGTCTTCCCAATCAGGAGGGCTTTTGGCAATAGGCATTTTATCTAAAGGATTTTCAAACCAACCATCATCAGGTGTAATCACAACTTCCATTAACTCCCTAGACCATAACCTTTCTTTCTGTTTTCTGCTCCACCATACTGAGCATCTACTTCCTTCTGTGCTTTCTCAGCATCAGTTAAAGGTTTCTGTACTTGTGGTTTGGGTTTTGGTTTTGCAGCTTCACGCTTTTTGTGATCCTCAAAATCTTGTTTGCTAGCAAGAACACCAGTCCCAAATTTAGCTTTCAGATCTTTAACTGTCTTCTTATATGCTTCATTTTCTTTCATAAAATTTTTAATGTCATGGAAAGTTGTTTCCTGCTTAATATCAGGGAATTTCTTTGCCACAGCAGCACGAACCTTTGCTTTCTTCTCTGGTGTACCATGCTTTGCCACCATCGCTAGTGCCATACGAGCATGATTCTTGTCAGGTATAGGATAAGAACCTGCTTGCTTACCCTCAGGACCTTTACCCTTTCCAGGAAGTGCAAACTCCTTATCAGGTAGTGCTCTCCTTTCTGCAGCATTTAAATCCTTTTCACTAATCAAATCACCTTCGGGTTCATAAGACTGCATATTAACAGTCTTCTTTTTATTAGCATCAAGTACACCTTTAACTTTTTTAGCAGCCGTAGCAATTGCCTTAGGTGCTTGCTTCATTCCCTTATGGAATACTCTAATAGGTTGAGTTGCCTTACGATGACGCTTAACACCAGCATCATATACAGACTTTACCTTAGCACGAATACCTTCTTTTGATGCAGGTTTCTTAGGTTGTGCTGGTTTTACTTTCTTTACTGCTTGAGTAATCTGTTTATTTCTAACACCCCTGTGCTCTTGCTTTGGAGTTTCCTTCTTACCATCACCATCATAATCTTTCTTTGACTTAGGAGTAGGTTTTGCTAGTTTTGGTTTCTTAAATGTTCTTTCAGAACGAGCACGAGAAAGAGTATCCTTTGGACCTGCTTTTTTAACTACATCAGACTTGTCTGCTTTAATCTCTTCTGCTTTTTTCTTGGTTGCTTTAAGAGATCTCACATTCATCTTGCGAGCCTTTCTCTCTTCATTCAATTCTACGGCACCACCATCAACAAAATCAACAAACTCTTCTAATCCAATCTCTTCAATAAGAAGGTCAATACCCTCTTCATTAATTCCTTCCTCATAAAAATACTCAACAGCATCTTCTATGTCTGGTTCATAAGAAGCAGTAATATCTTGACCTGCACCCTGTCTAACTGCTTGTAACTTCTTCAACAGAACTTGTTTTTTTAATAAAGATTGCCTTTTCTGCGCTGGATCTATCTTCGGTTTTTCTGGTGGAGTCTCAGTCTCAACTACTTCCAACAATTGACCGCCAAGTTCTTCAATTGCCTCAGCCATTTTAGGAAGAATTTTAATCTTATTATTAATATTCTTTTTTATATCAATTTTTTTTTTCATCTCAACATCAGTCTCAGGAACATCATCTGCTATCTCACGAAGTTCATCTCGCCAATTAGAAAAACTTTCTTTAGTTAATCTATCAGCGGCACGAGAAATTCCCTGCTGACGTTTCTTAAGTTTCTTTTCTTCCTTGTCTGTTGATGCATCAGGTTCATATTGACGCTTTTCACTTTCACCATGATCAAAAGATCTATCAGCCAAATCTTTAGATGCTTTCTTTATATAAGAACCATATGTAGTTTTCTTTAATTCATCTAATACTTCTTCTTTCTTTACACCACGCTTTGCAGCATGTGCTTCACGACGCTTTCTTGATGCAGCAGAATCCTTACCCGTTGCAAGTGACTCACCATCCTTTCTAGTTATGAATACTGAGGTAGCAAACTTTCCAAAACCAGGATCACCTTTCTTAGGATTATTCCTTTGATTCCGTGCAGTTGCTTTTTCATCAGCAGACTTACCAGTATCTACCTTTGCTTCATCAACAGCAATATTATCCAGATATACCTGTGATAATTCATTTAAAGCATTCATAGACATGGCAATCTCTATATTTTTCTATATTTATTTATGAATTCTTTAATATTAAATCCTAATATCTTCTTCTGGCCGGGAACAGAATCTTGAGCATTCTTTCTATACCCAGTAGTACCATATAAAGTATTTGGTTTTCCAGGTAATCTCATTCTTCTCTTCATCTGGACTTCACTATACTCATTCAAATCTTTAGTCCATGATTTAAACATTATATTATCTTCAGTAACACAAATAAGATGATTAGTACTTCTACGAATAATTTTACCAACTAAACCAGTATTTAAATTCTCTACAAGATCCCCAATATTAAAGATTTTTTTATTAATATACTGCTCCCGAAGACCTCTTGGATCAAGTTTTGGTGCTATTTCCCACAACTCATATGACTCTTCTACTTTCTTTTTCTTGACCTTCATTCCCGTGCGAACAGCATCAAAAAGTGCCTGAGCATCTGAATCATCAAAATCTGCGGGCATTCCAGACTTAAATTTCTCAAAATCATCATCCATTACATACTTTCTAAGCTTGGATGACTTCATTCCTGTGACATCACCTGGAGCATCTTCAGAATCATCATCTGAATCTGTCCTTTCACCAGCAGAAAGTACCTCTATTTCCTCAAAATCATAGAGGTCACCGTTATATTTGTGTGCTAAACTTTGAAATTCTGCTAATCTATCCGCTCCAACGATAATTTTAACATTCTTATACCCATCTGATGCTGCTGTTTTAAGAACATCAAAGATAGTTCTCATCTCTGAATCATTAACAATCTGTTTCTCAAAATCAGGAAACATCTTCCTCATATAAGAGACCTTCATATCAGGATCAAGAGGATTTTTCTTATTATCCTGTGATCTTGATGGATAAATCTTTAAATCTCCACCAGCTGCCTTTTTGTCTGCAAATTTTAAGAGCTTTTCATGACCAGTTGTAGGAGGATTAAACCTACCAAAGGCAGTTGTTAGTGTCTGTCCTTCCTTCTCAGACCCTTCTTCCTCTGGTTTTTTCTGTAATGGAGCACCTGCAAGGTCATCATCAGCACGTCTTTTTGCCATTTGTTGGACTGGACCAACTGCTTTTGGCTTAGTTTTTACTTCTTGTTTCTGAGCATTTCTTGGTTCATCTTTTTCACCAGGTTTTTGATTCTTCCCATAAAACTTAAGTTTACCTTTCTCAGTTTTCGCAACAAACTCTCCACGACTGTCATACCAACCGCCATGGCCATCACTTTTTAAATTAAGTTTCCTCGCTTGCGTTGCCGCTTGCGATTCTGCTTCTTTCAAAAATTGGAGTAAAGTCTTCATTATTTACGCACTTTATACCTATATTTAGCGTTTATTTCAATCCACCTACTTTTATATAATTACTGCTAGTCATATAGTCAACTACTTTCTTTTCAGTAAAAATCCTAAGTCCTTTGGATGCAGCATAACTATAAACACCTTTCATTATATTTTCTTTTATCTCTTTTTTAATAGTCCCATTATCATGATCAAAAATATTAGCAACCTCATAAGCTTGAACTTTATTCTTCAAGTATTTTATTGCCTGACGAAGTTTAGTCCAATTAATTTTTACATCCCCGCGTAATTGTTTTTGTTGAGGAAAAATCTTCATTCGAGCCCATTCTTCTTTAGTTCTTTTTTTCTTGGACTTTCCTTTTCCTACTTCAAAAGTATAGTCTGATGCTTTCTCATCAGTAAATCGAGCTGCATCTCTAACTGCTTTTATGATTTTTCTACCCTGAACTTTACTACCACTTAACCAATCAATATAACCAACCCATAATGGTAAATCATTTCTCCACAAACCACTAAATTCTTTATATCCTGTTCTATTTCCTATACGATAATCCATATAAGATTCAAAAACCATTGAGTCTGTCAAATATGTACCGGAAGATACTGGCACTTTTCTATCACCAAAAATTTCTCTTTTCTTTGCCTGCTGAGCTCTTATTGCAGCACTTCCTCCCGATTGTCTAGTAATAAAATCCAATACACTTAAACTTGCCTTACCATGAGCAGTACTACTCTTATAATTCATCAAATTTAATTGAATATCCGCTAAACCACCCTTACCTTTTAAATTAAGTGTTGGTTTTGCTGATCCGCTTTCAGTTCCCCGTGCATCCAAATTCCATTGATCATCTTTTACCTGACCTTCACCCACTGTAAAATCAATAACTGCTTTTGCTGCATCTGGTTTCCAATGAATTTCATCAATTGTAATCGATAAATCAAGTGCTTGTTCTAATCCCTTTACATCTTTAAATTGAAACTTTTTAATAGGAACACTAGAAGAATTCACTTGTAACTTCAAAGAAATACCTACACATTCCTTATCATCACACAATTGGTTTATTACTTTATTATACTCATATAAACTATCCATTGCATATATAACTGCCAACTGTTTAGATTTTTGACCACTCCTAAACAATTGTTGAAATTTAAGATTCTGTTCGCGAAGTTCTTCACTACCTTTACTATGCTTTGAAGGATCAAAATTCTTAATAGTATCCTCTACATTCCTTACCTTATTTGCCTTAATAGCCAATATATCAGATGGATTCCATTTATCTTTCCATCCACCACTAGATGCTGACGCACTATATGCTTGCTTTATATAAGGATTAGTAGTTGAATTTTTAATATTTTGAGCAAATTCAAAAGCTTTATTTTTAAATAAAGGAAAAGAATCTTGACGATAGAATATATATCCACTACTATCAAGATCAGGACTTTTAGCAAGTTCGTTAGCAACTAATATACTAGATCGAATCCATTGATCAAAATCAGCAGAAGGTTTCTGTCCTTTCTTTTCTTTCTCAACATGTTCTGTATCTACCCAATTAGTAACAAAAGTCTCCATCTCTGGAGTAATTCCAATAGCATCTCGAACTTTATGATCTAAAGAATTTCTTTTCCAATCCATTACAGCATTAACAAGTTCAAACTCATTTATATCCCTCCCTACAGCTTGTCGTAATGCACACGCAATACATTGAAGGGATTCATTCCTATCAGTTGCAGAAATTGCCATAATTTAAGAACCTTATTCTTCAGCCTGGTTGCCTCACCATTTTACCATCTTTATCTGGTTTGTATACTCCACCTTTTTTCGGGTCTGATGGTGGATTTTCTTTTTTGGTTTGAGCATAAGTCTTCACTTTACCACTTCCTTTAAGAACAGGATAATCAGGATCTTCAGGTGTTCCTACTTTATCCGGATTACGACGATGCCATCCAGATTCACTAACTTGGGACTTTCCCAAGCGGTCTACCTCAATAATTCTTTCAATTTCTTGTTGCGAAAACTTACCTGACTCAATTAATCGTTCAATACTAGGATCAGGTTCATAAGAATTATATTGTGGATCACGAACATGCTTTGTCTTCTCACTCTTCTTACCTTCTCTCTCAGTAGTAGATCCAGGAGCATGTTCCCAAGGATGACCTGACCTCTGAGCAGCTCTCTTCATCTTCTCACGTTCAAATGCAGCATAGTCACGCTCTTTCTTGGCAGCTGCAGTGTCACCTTTTCTAGTAAGTCTATTTGCTGCATCAGTTCCTTTCTTGGACCTGTACATATCAATAACTGCTGCTACCTGATCATAAGTATCCGCCTCCTTTACATCCTCATCTTCTTTATAGATGGTACTCTTACCACCCATTCTCTGTCCTTGACTAGTGCTTTTATTATGAGAGTTTGGGGAACCTGCAAGATCATCATCCTTACGCTTCCTTGCTTCAATAGCTTCAGGAGATAAAGACTCACCCTTCTTATTATATCCATATTTCCTATTCTCAATCAAGTTCTCAAGACCTGTCTTAACTACAATTCTTTCTGCTGCTATCAAACGCTTATGCATATTGGCATTACCCACACAAGGAACAGGATCCTTTGTTTTGCGATACAAACTAAATGACTCAACTGCAGTATTCAATGCGGTTGACTTTACTTTATTAAAAGCAACTTTAAAAGCTTCTTCCAACCTCTTCATCTTTTCAACTCTGCCAGGAAGAGTAGACGCTTCTGTCAGAATTTCTTCAATCATGGTTTCAACTTCAATAACCTTCATCTCATATTTGATAAAGGTTTCTTCAAGAATTTCTTCTGCCAAATCTACAAGATCAGCATTTGAAAAATTAATAAGATTCATCTCTGAAATTTCATCACGAGATTCATTCAATTCAGTTCTGGTGTTATTATCATAAACAGCAGAATAGACCTTATATAAATTCTCTATTTCGTTAGATTGCATGGTCTTAGTCTTAGATCTCTTTATTATTTATAGTTCCTCAATATTATATCCACCGTGTAACTGTTAATTCAATTGAATTATCATCCATTTCCCATTCTTCTTGAACTTCAAATCCTTCTTCTTTAACAGTTCCATGCAATGTCATTCTTGCATACTGTTGTGTTACCTTTTCAATAAACCTATTTACTGGTACATCTAAATCCCAAGTATCCAGTTCAGCAACCAATTCATAATTTCCGGTATTTTTATTCAAACGAAATCCAATATCATTTCTGATAGAAACATCTGCAAGAAACTCTGGATGCTCTTCTGCATGAGATGGATTGTTAATAACTAACTGTTGATTCTCTTGAATATCATGTCCCATCAATTCCAAAGCTTCAATCAAATAAGGACGCTCTTTTATTTTAGTCTTTATGCATGTGAAGTGTGACATCTTCTTCCGTAGTTTGTTTTTGTTCATAATATGATGATTTATGTTCAACTCTTTCGACTACTCCTAATTTCTCCTCAATTCTTTTGGTGAGATTTTCACAATCATTACCAACAACACCAATAACCTCTTCGGTTACAGTGCCATCTTGTCTAATAGTAAATTTAATAGTCTGTTGTGCCATTTGTTACATGATATGCTAAGTTATTTATCCACCATCCATTTGACATCCTACCATAGCACCACCCAAAATACCCGTAGGAATAGCCCACCAACGATCCTTACCACGGGAACCAAACCCCGCTAGACCACCACCAAGAAGAGCACCTGCGATCGTTCCATCAGAACAATCATTGGTATCATACTCTACTACTGTTCTACGAATAACTTTACTCCCAGCAGTGTCACCAGGAGTACAAGGAACCTCAACGGTTTCCTTGGTAGACTTTACATACCCAGGATCAAACTCTGTCCCTGGTACATACTCTTCTTTATATTCACTCTTATAACAGGTACGACTCTTAGAATAACCCGACTGTCGCATAGTACCATCTTCCCATACTTCTGCTGCCACCGCAGGAGTACATCCAACTGGTAATAAAAGTAATAAAGATAGTAATTTTTTCATAAATCTCCTTCTTTACGATTTTCTGACTTATATACATCAAATGATCCTTCAGGATAACGAGCACTTAACTTATCTACATTCATATCTAATATCTCATTAAAATCGGTATCCAATGCCATAAAGGCCTGTGCCAAATACCAACAGATATCACCAAGTTCTCTCTTAAGATGAAATACATTATCTTCATTATAAGGTTTACCTTGAAGAATAATTTTCTTTACTACCTCAGTAAACTCACCTGCCTCTGCACTAATGCCCAAAGCTGCCGTTAATAACCTAGGAACATCTGCATCATGTTCCAAATCCAGTTCAGTACATCTCTTAAACAATTCACCAAAATCACTACTAGGATCACTAGTAGTTTTGCGAACAAATTCTAAATATTTTTCTGTATCAATTACCTTTGACATTTTTAACCTCCAATTCTTTTACAGCTGCTGATGATTTTTGTAATTGTTCTATGGCTGCAACCAATTCAGGAGTTTCCTCCCATTCCCACACTTGTTTATGGGCATCATCCTTTTTTTTAATTGTATGTGTTTTAAGAGTCATTTTGTATTTAAACTAATTACTGCTCGATTAGGAGTATTATTTTTCTGATAAAGAGAACCATGTCTCAACCAACTAGGAAAAATATACAAATCCCCTTTTTTGGGTTGAAAACTAAACCATTCATGATTATATTCAGATTGATTATGTTCTGTATAATAATTAAAGACAGCTAAATGATTGGGATTTTCAAAAAACAATTTACTACTATTTTCATCAACATTAATATATAATGCTGCTGAAAGTTTACTACCAGCATGATGATGAAGTTTCAATTGACTTCCAACATTTTGGAAATTAAACCAAGAATTAGTAATTCTAACCTTATCTATCCCCACTTCATTAGAATATTCATCTAATTTTTCCTGTATTCTCCCTCCTAAACGAAAATGTTGAATTAATTCATCGTTTCCATCAGGATGATGAGAAGAAAATCCATCATCAGTAACAGACTCATGAGAAGTAAGTCGTCCTTGTTCTTGATAATAAAGTAACTGTTTCAAAATCATAGTAGTTTCTGATTCTTTAAGAAATTCAGAAAACTGCATTACCAAAGTAGGAAACAGTTTAAAACAAGTCAAAATTTAAAATCACCAAAAGATTTTTTAGATACTTTATCCTTCAAATTATACTCTTCTTCTTGCCCACTGTCAACGATATCTTCCTGTGCACTCTGTTCACAATCATATAATCTCATCTTTGCCCTATCAATTCCCACCACAAATCTCTTAGAAATAGTAGGATCATTATATCTATTCTTCAATTGTTTAACTAATATTTGATTCAATCCCTCAAGGTCCTCGGTTGATATAAGAGCGAACATAAGATCAGCAGTGGCAGGAAGACCAAAGGATTCAGATGTATCGGTAAGATCCACATCACTACTACCAAACCCGGCACGAGTAGTCTGAGTAGCAGATACAATTGGTACATTTGCTTCCACAGCCAAACCACGAAGTTCCTCTGCAATAGCCTTAATGTACGAATACGAATTAACGGAGCTATTGTTACGATATCGACTAGAAGCACATATATTGAGGTAATCAATAAAGATGATGTCAGGTCTGAAAGACTTCTTAAGTGCAAGTTCACTAAGTAATGCTTTAAAGTGTCCACTATGGGCTGCTGCTGTAGGGTATTCTTTAATAATTAATGTTCCTTGTGTCTTCTGTGAAAGGTTAGTTACCTTGTTTTCATACATGGACTTAGGAAGATCTATTATGTCTTGAATGTTGACATTAAGTAGATTAGCATCGATCCTTTCCGCAATCTTTTCCTCTGCCATTTCGAGGGTGATGTAAAGGACATTCTTTCCCTGGAGTAAAGTTGAGCTTGCCACATGACACATGAATAAAGATTTTCCAACACCTGTGCCAGCGAGAGCAATGTTGAGAGTTTTATTCGGTAAACCACCTTTCGTAATTTTGTTGAAGAATTCGAGATCAAACTCAATCTTGTTTTCTTTCTTGTGGTAGAGTTCATATCGTTCCTCATAATCAGTTAAGTAGTCATGACCAATATGTGTGTCAAAAGATACTGCAAGGGCATCTGATAAGATACTAGGTATGGCATCTCTATCCTTAGTTTCATCCTTCCCATCAGCAAGTTGGATAGATTCCATCAATGCCAAGTATATAGCACGATCCCTACACCATTTCTCTGTAGTATTGACCAACCAATCAAACTCAGAGGGTTCATCTTCCAAATAACTAATCAGTTTAGTAATTTCTTGGAAAGAACTATCATTAATATCTTGACGCTTCTCCGTCTCAATACACAATACTTCCTTAGTTGCAGGTTGATTATATTCAACCACAAACTTTGATATCTCTTCAAAGACTACCTTTTGATTATAATCCTCAAAGTATTCACCTTTAATAAAAGGAAGTACTTTACGAACATATTCTTCATTATATAAAAGGTTTCTAAGAATTAGAAACTCAACTTTGTCCATAACTAAACTCTTTCTGTGCTGTTTCGTCTAGAGCCTGTAATACTTCTGCAGTAAAATAAGTGTCTGGATCGGCAAGGATCTGTTTAGCGTATAATTTCTTTCCATTCATTTCATAACGACCCGCAACATTCTTCCAGAGTCCACCAGTCTCTCCCAATTCAAGAAGACCATAATAACGATCAAGACCTCGTTCATCATAATAAAGACGAATCTCAACTTCTTTATTTTCTTTACTTAAACGCGACTTTGCTGTCTTAGCTTTAATAATATTTCCAACCGTTTCTTTACCTTCGCGTTCTTTCTTTTTTCCGAGATAAATGATTGTAGACGCTGCATATTTGAGACCGCTGCCTCCGCCCATCTCCTTGGTGGGAATGTATGATCCGATGACATCATAGGTGTGATTAGTAACTATAAGTGGAATGTTTGCCTGACCCAACTTCAAAGTCAACATTCTAAACGCACCCTTGACCAATTGCGATTTGGTCATATCCCGAACTTGTTTATCGTTCAGAGCGTCAGTGATTTCTTTTTCTGTGGAAAGCATACCCAAAGAGTCTAACACAAACATACAAGGCTTGCGATCTTCGATGGGCATTTGTAGATATTTATCAACTGCCTTAAGTGCCTTAGTACGGAATTCCTCAATGGTTACTACATTAATAACAACAAACCTATCCGTATCAATCTGTCGAGCATCTAAAAGTGCCCTAGTAATGCTACTCTCAGTATCAAAATAGAGTACATAAGCATCGGGGTTATTATCCAGAAAGCTCTTGGCAACGGCGAGAGCGAAAAAAGTTTTTCCTGTACTAGATTCTCCAGCAATTGCAGTGATCTTATTACTAGATACACCACCAAAAATAGACCCTGATACCAACCCATTAAAAACCAACGAGCCTGTGTCAATGTATTGCTCACTGTCGTTGATATCGGTTGCGAGTTGGGTGTAGTCATCACCAATTTCCTTTACAATGTCTTTCAAAAAATCCATAGATTATCCCTTTATAGTTTCATCCGATAATAGTGAACCTGGCCCACATGCTTCTTTAGGAGTAGAATGAAGATCTTCTTTAATGGCTTTAAGCTTATAGTATAACCTAGAATCCCCACCTAAAGCAAGTGCTTTAACTATTGTTTCTAAATCTTGATCATTAATAGGTAGATCCATTACTTCTCCTGCCACCAGGCAATATGTGTGTATCGGTCTCCATGAACTGGACTTACGCCATGAAGAATTTTTTTACTAGGAAAGACTAATAATCTTCCTTTTTTAGGTCTAAGATAATTACCATCCAACACAGTATCTCCTCCATTAAAATTATCATTTAAATAACAAACAGAAGTCCAATCATTATAAGATGGGGGATTAGCAGTAGGATGATCTCTATCATAATGCAAGTCACTACATGATCCAGGTAACCAATGAACTAATTGATCAAACTGCAACTTTAAAGAAGGAAATTTTTTAGATACTTCTTTCAGATATTTTCTCCTAATCAAAGATTTTTTTACATGAAAAAAAGGAGTTTTAGGCATGTAAATAGCCCGAGTCAATCCCCAGGTAGATGCTGTCTTAGTATCATTCTGATAATTCTCATGATAATAATTGATTAAAAAATCACACTCATCATCACTAAGAAAAGATTCAAAAAAAGATATTTTCACGCAAAAAACATCTCCAGAGTAGCAGTCTTCTCAACATTCCACCCAATTGCATCAAGAATGATCTTAAGTGGTTCAACAAAAGACTTTTCAAATTGTAAGTCGTAATCAATGTACTTGTCAAGACCTATTTCATGTGGGAAGTCCTGTATAAACGAAATAATATTCTCATGAATAATATTAGGTTTCTTTAAATAACAGAACTTAATTTTCTCTCCATTCTGAATGAGAGAATACTTATTATCCAACTTATGTTTTTTGACATAATAGTTGTATAACAATGCACCCCGTATATGTATAGGAGTTCCTTTTGCATATATTGTAGCATGTGCCGAATACTTAACAACATCAGACGCAGACCTAGGAAATGATATCTCTTCAGGTGGTAAAGTCTTAAATTTCTTTCTCGACTGCTCAATAAAATCAATTACATCATCCTCTGTTCCATTCATCATTATCTTTAAGGCATCCTTAATCATTGCCCTACATGGAGCAGGTGTTGAAGACTTAACTGCCTCAATACCCATCATCTTTAACTTAGGTTCTTCATACCTGACTCCTTCACTATCCCATACATTTAAAATATATCTTTTCTTAGCAGTCCAAATACCACGATCAGCGATATTCTCTCGCTTCATAAACATTTTTTGGTCATAGGCATTGACATACCTGGCCAATTCTTCGTAAGCACCTTCAATAAAAGGCTCGAATTCATCTTCACACACCTTGTTAAGGAACCTAACAACGCCCTCATTAGTTTTCTCTCTCCCCTGGTATACAGCTTCAACCAAAGGACCCAAATTAAGATAAATGGAATCGGTATCAGAAGCAATAACATAATCAACATCCTCCGTTTTCAAAATTTTATTAAGATGATCATTCATCTTATTCTCTATCCAGCGAATAGAGACCTGCCCAGACAAAGTAATTGCCTCGGCATTTGCTAACTTATAATACCGGAAGTACTGGTTGCCAATAGCACCATAAGCAGAATTAAGAGAAATCTTTTTCGCCATCTGGATGTTGTTGCAACGAGCAATTTCCTTTTCCAGTGATTTAGTGGGGGTCTTCTCATACTCTTGTTTAGCAGTTAACATTCTTTTTTTGAAGACCACACGGTCTCCATACATCTTATCCATCAACTCTGGAAGAAATCCTCTCACATCCTTCCTATATTGTGCTCCATTAGCGCAAACAGCATACTCACCACCGATCTCCACATCTTGATTTAATAACCTTTCAACGCTCGCGCTGGGATGTCTAGTCTCCCTGAGTGTTTCCGGGGAGATATTATACTGCATGATAAGATGAGGATACAGGGAATTAAGATCAAAGCTGACAACCCAATCATAGCGTCCCGCTTTCGGTTCTTTGACATATGCTCCTGCGTATTTTTCATTCTTCTGCGATCTGTTCTTAGGGGGAATAACAATATTCCGTTTCTTTAGATAGTTATAGATTATTGTGTCCCACATTCTTACTTGATAGAACACATCATTGTAATTGACTTTAGCATCATATGCCATTGTCAACGCCAACTCAATCAACTTCATCTTGTCTTCCAAACGGTCAACAAGTTCCACATCAATTATATTATATTCAATAAATTTTTGCCATCCTTTTGTATAGAAATCCTTAAATGTATCAAACTCAGAGTGGTCTAATTTCTTCTGACCTAATTCTACACTAGCAATATAATCCAACCTATAAGATTCCTGTGCTTTATAAGTAAACTTCTTATAAAGATCAAGATAATCTAATTGAGTTACACCTCCAACATCAAATACAGTATGAGTGCGACCCATAATATGAATTTCACTTTCACTAACTAAACCCCAAGGTGAAAGTCTCTTCATCAACTTCTCACCTAGAATACGATTAATACGCTTGGCAATATATGGAATGTCATATAATTGAATGTTCCATCCAGTAATAACATCTGGAACATCCTGCATCCAATAACTAATAAAATTATTCAGCAGATCATGCTCTGTTGGACAATGATGATAAGTTAAATCCTTACGATTGTGCGTAAACGGTTTGCTTCCCCAAGTAACGATTTGCTTTGTCGTATAGTCCTGTATAGTAATAGCAAGGATCTCTTCCGCACACGATTCAACATCAGGGAACCCTTGCTCAGACGCAACCTCAATATCCAAAGTAACAAGTTTAATCTTACTGATGTCAAACTTAATCTCATCTTCGGGATACTTCTCCGAGATATACTGGTAAATGTAGCGATCATTGCCATATATCTCAAATCCCTCGACATCCTCATATTTCTTATAGAAGTCTCTACAATCCCTAACCGTTCCTGGATTAATAGTTTCAACTTTTTCTCCACTCAACGTTTTATATTTAGTACTTTTTTTAGACTTGACAAATAATGTAGGGAAAAACTCATCCCTATGCTCATATCTTCTTCCATTCTCTACACCACGAACCAAAAACTGATTCCCGATCAATTGGACATTGGTGTAAAATTTCATCGTAAAAAATCAATATTAAAAGAGATAACAGTTTTCCTCGTATTAGTATAATTCCGAGGAGACTTATGCCATATTTTAGCATCAAAAATCAATATTTGTCCTTCTTTTACTCTAGGAACGACTTCCTTACCTGTTCGAGGATGTTTTAAAATAGTCCTTAAAGATTTATCCTTTAATTCAAGATAATAGATACAAGCTAAATCATTAGGATAATCATCCGAATGATTATGAAATGGGTGATCAGATCCAGAAGTAGCATAATACTGATTAAACCATTGACGCTTAATCATTATATCATTTACTTTATATTTTTTGCAAATATATTCCTCCAACTCTTTTCTATCTCTCTTAGAAAAGGTACCCTCATACATTGATTCTTTAAATTGCCAATTAGTATTACTAATATAAGAATAATAATCTAATCTTTTTTCTTCATCAGTATTTCTATACGCATAATCGAATGTAGAACACACCGAAAGTAACCTTTCCTTTTCTATAGAATGATCTTTAATCTTTTTAATATGATAAAAAGAAGGAAAAAATATCATTACTTAATAATATCCTGATATTTTTCAAGCAAAGTAGGACTAGGATCACATAAAGTAAGTATTTTATCAGAACTTAACATAAATGTAGTCTCTTTAGTAACACCCCATAAAAAAGGTTCTAGGTTTGGAGAATCTTCATTATCCTTAATAAGATAAGGAGAAACTAATTTACAATCAGGTGCCCCAATATCCACTGCTGCAACTTCAATAATTTCAGTTATCAGAAGTTGATTCGTCGTCAGTGCCAGTACCTTGATCATTTTGTCTTCCATTTTTTAATACATCCTCTACATACATACGAGTTACATTATCTATGGGTTCTGCCATAGTCACCACCCAATCTGCTGGAACTGGTAGTGTTTTGTCCTTACTTAAAGCAAGCCAAGGATACATTCCTACTTTAAAAGCTTGAGGAACTGTATTCTCAGTTATTACCTCATCAGTTTTTAAACTAACAAGACATGGAGTATTTAAAAAATATCCAACTACCTGAGGATTTGTTTCATCCACGACCATTTCTTTAACATCAGCAATTAGTTCTTCTCCAGATTTTAAAAGAACAAGTTTAATAGTCATTTTAACCTTTTACCTCTATCTATTCTACCACAACTTCACCAATTGTCCAACACTCATGATAAGGAGTAATAAGCATTCTAACTTCATCTTCCGATTCTGGAGGAACAACTAAACAAAATCCTATCCCCAAATTAAATACCTTCTTCATTTCATCTTCAACTATTTCACCAGCAAGCATAATCTTAGTAAAGATATCTGGCAGGTTCCAAGAGCTATAATCTACTTGCGGTTTTAATCCCTCTGGAATACACCTTGGAAGATTCTCAGGAATGCCACCACCAGTAATATGTGCCATACCTAGAATAGGTTGGTTCTTTAATAACTCCTTTACTACAGATGCATAGATTGTAGTAGGAGTCAGCAATTCTGGCATCTCCTTATAGAATATCTTATGTCGCCATAACATATCATTAATCAAACTATATCCATTACTATGCAACCCACTACTTTCTATACCAATAATCTTATCACCAGGTTTAATAATCCTTCCATCTACTATTTCATTCTCTTCTACAATACCTGTACAAAACCCTGCAAGGTCATATCCAGTTTGTCTTGGATGTTCAGCAGTCTCTCCACCTAAAAGTTCAACCTCTGCTATCTCACATCCTTTAATAACACCTTCTATTATTTGTTCTACATGATCATCCAATTTCTTTGTAGAAATATAATCTAAAAAGTATAATGGTTTAGCACCACATGCAATCACATCATTAACACACATTGCAACAAGATCAATACCAATAGTCGTCCAATCATTAGCAACCTGACAGATATTCATCTTAGTACCTACTCCATCAGCACCAGAAACCAATACGGGTTTCTCATATCCCGAAGGAACTTTAAATGCACCACTAAATCCACCAATGGATGGTGCCTTTTCTTTAAGTCTTTCTACAAAAGCATTACCTGCTTCTATATCTACACCAGAACTTTTATAATCCATAATACCAATATTAAAAGTGGTAGTTTCCTATCGCCTCCAATCCTGAAACTACCAAAGGGGATTGCAGCAGTCAGAGAATATGTTTAGATCACCCAGCCATCGGTAGGACTTACCAGCACGCAGCGCCTAGCGAATTCATCGGATCGGTCACTCCAACCTCCATATTATACCATAAAAAAGAGGACCGTAAAGGTCCCCTTTTACTTGAAATGCATTTCAGACACCAGGCGGACCTCGTGCCATCATCTATCTTAAAGATATTCCTTACGAGCATGATGATCAGGAACAATCTTTCCTAACTCCACGGTGAGGAGTCCATCGGTAAAGCTGACCTGTCGAACTTCCGTATCATCAGAGAGCGTCCAAGCTCTAGTGAAGGAGCGTTGTGCCAATCCTTTGTGGACAACTTCTCCCACAGTCTCTGATTCTTCCTTTTTGCCTTCCACATATAGTTTTCCAAACTCTGTGTAGACCTTGACTTCTTTCTTTTTGAATCCCGCGAGGGCGATTTCCAATCTCGATTCGACATTATTTACTTGAATTACATTATATGGTGGATAATTTGAAGACGTATCCACACCATCCCAAAATCGGTTGAGATAGTCGTCCATTCCAATGCTGTTTCTTTGAATCCTATCCAGTAGTTCTGGAAGATTTGCAGCATGATACCTGGCTAGTGTGCCCATGATTGTAGCTCCTTTTAAAGCGAGTTTGTGTTGTGTGGACCCCGAAGGCATCCATACCTATTTATATCATAATCCCCTAAAAAAGGGTATAGGGTTTACCGAAGTCTGTACCAAATTAGTATTTACTTTGTCGGTATTTACACTAAAATTATAAGAGATTATTGTTTTTCTCTCTTTATTATTAGGTAATCCTCGATGAATCCAATGAGAAGGGAAAACTATAATATCACCTTCAGAAACATCAATCTTCTTTGTTTTTAAACTATAAGGAGAACATATCTCTGTCTTAGCAGCTCCTTTAGGGAACTCCAAATAATACACCCCTGTAAAATGTTGATGATGAATATGCCATCCATGATTATCACCCAGTAAATATTGCTGATACCAAAGATCTATTAACTCACACCCAGTATATCCCATACTGAGAAACATTTCTTTTAAAGTAGATGCAAAAGATGGTAATAATATTTTAACCCAAGGTCTTTCAAAATTAGTAGATTCATTCCAATCTAATTTAGATATAGAATTATCATAATATGAATCCTTTTCTATAAGATTATTATCAGAAGTCTTTTCAATCTCAGATAAAACATCATCTTTAATAGATAAATGATCAACTATGCGTGACTTCCAAATACAATCATCAAATCTTATTTTTTCCATCCTATTGCAAAAATTTTCCTCTCGAACGGAAAGTTTTTTTCTTTCTCCGATAAGTCAAATACAAATTTGTATAACTAGCAATCAATATAAGAATCAGTAATAATGTATTAATTTCCATCAAATACCAAAAGCTATTCTAAAACAATAACATACAATAGTATAACTGTAAATACTCGTAAAAAAATTAATCAGCATCAGGAGTCTTGGTCTTCTTACCAATATTATACTTCTGTTCTAAAATCCAATCACCTTTATCTTTGTAAGAAAGTACTTTAATTTGATTGAGAGGAGCAATATCTACAATAGAATCTTCCTTAACTACTGAAATAAGTCCCCAATCAGCAAGTAATCTAGTAATACGATTTCTCCGTTGAACATCATTACCAGTAAGATTAGCATGCTTACCATCGAGAGCAAAAAGCTCCTTAAAATGCACAATATAATATCTACCTTGCTTGTGCAAAATATGACAACTTTGATAGAGTTTCTTCTCTTTCCTGGATGCTACACCAATTCTTGTTAGAGTCTCACGAACTTTCAGAAAATCATCTGGTTCATTAAGAAGAACCTCAACCATTTGATCTTGAGACCAATCTACCTGCGGTTCAATCGTTTGTGTAGTCATTTCATTCCTCCAGTATCAAGTCGTTGTTTAATAAATTCCAGTTGTTGTTTTGATAAGATTTTCAGTGCTTGAGATGCTTTCTCGTTACTATAGCCATAGTATTGTTTGACACTTTGGAGATCCGTGACTTTATCCTTACGGAGCCAGGGAGAGAATCTCTTCTTTTTCCTAAGTGTATTTAGATAAAAACTATATTGCATATCTTTATCTAAGTTATGATATCTATTCATTTCATTAACAAACATTATACAATCAAGATGACCTGATAAACATCTATTGATAATATAAGAAGGATAATTTCTTATCTCTGAAGTATCCTCCATCAAATTTTCCTTAGTAAAATTAATGGAGTTTAACCAATCTTTTAATTCCATTCTCTTTTCAATTGCCTCACATCACTTACTCCAAAAAGTGCTTTACATCTTTGCTCCGCATCTCCTCTAAGATTAGATTCACAGAGAAACTCCACCTTTTGTAATCTATTTGATTCCAACAATATCCATGCTGACCATTTAAAATCTTTCATATGACTTGTAAAATCTATCAACAGTTATCGTATAATTTGAATTTGATCATCTTCTGTCCAAAGTTCGACCTTATCTCTGAACCTATCTTCTCTCTTAAGGGTTTCATATCTCTTACTAGCTTTACGCTTCCACCAAGAAATAATATTTTCTAAATGGAACTTATCCCAATTTTGCCCAGGAACTAACTTCTCATCTTCACCCAAAATTACTTCTCGAATATTTTTATAACCATAGTCGGAAATATAAAATCTTTTCTTTTGTGTAAGTCCGAATGCCATAGCAATAACTTGATTAAATTTAAAGAGTTTTTCTTCATCTTTCAACGAATTTCTAATAATAGATATCATCTTATTTTGACGCTTCATCTTTTTAGAAGATGCTTTCTTATCAGTAAGAGGATTGTTATTATTTAACTTAGTAAATTTATCATGAAGACGATGAAATACCGCTTCATGAAGTAAAGGAAGAAACTTACTCTCAGTTAACCCTTTATATCTCATAAAAGGTTTAAGACCATCATATTGAGATGCAGAAGTTGTTGATCCATAAAGAGATGTGGTTTCAAAAAGACCAATATCCTTCTCAAATACTCTATTCAGCGTCTCTCTTGCAAAATGAGAAACACACAATAAAGCAAGAAGTTTACCTCCCAAATAATTATAACCAAAAGGTTGTGAAGGGACAATTACAAATCCCATTGCAGCATGTCGATTAAAAATAGAAAGATTAGGTGCTTTACCTAACCAAACATTTCTTGGTTTAGAATTGATCGTAGGAGATCCAAAACGAATAAATCCAAGAAGTTTTTGGGTTCTTTTCTCATAAACCATCCACCGTAGTTCCCTACCTGGAATATTACTCTCATTATTATGAGAAGAGACAGCTGCCAAAAGATTTACATAATGTTCTTGAGGTACGGAGTAATTAAATCTATTTCCAACGAATCTAATATCAAATTCCATTTCCTCCGGATGAATATCTTCATTAAAAAATTCATCCTGTAAAGGAATAAGTTGATTTGTTTGGGATACTACTTCCTTCTTTACATAACGAAGATAATCTTCAATGGATGTAAAATTTCCAAAATAATTAATAAACTCATCAGCAGCCCAATTAGCATCTGCTTCGCTTATTATCATCAATATACTTTCTTAGGAGGATCTGTGGGCTGCCATAGATTTCCATCATCATCTTCCCATTCAGGAACTAACATAGGATGACGACGAGGAATACCAAAATCTAAGTGTATAGGAGAATCCAATACCTTGTCAAAACTTTCTGCCATTCGACGGAAACCATTTCCTACAAATAATTGTCCAGCACATACTGCAACTGTACATGTTCCCCAGAAGATATAATACCACTGAGATTTAACTTGATGTCTCTGCTTTTCAGATTTTTTACTCATTTCTTGAATCTCCTCATAAATGTCTTTATTAGTTATAGACAATTTCATAATATTTTATATTAAAGTAGCAACTAAGACAACTCTTCTCCTCTCAAGAGGTAAAGAATTTATAGGCCATTCATCACCAACTTCATAATAATGTTCTCCCTCTAGAATTATAGCACCATCTTCAACAGGAGTATAGTTTTCTTCTTCAGTATATGTTTTTCCACCCCCATCACTAAAATAAACTAACAAATTTAAGTGTGGAAATGGATGATCGCAATGAGGGACAGTTAAAAAAAGTTTTTCTTGAGGATGTGTACAATTTAAATTTAATCTAAGAAAAGTATTAAACTTAATACCATTAGTATTAAGAATTTGTTGACATACAATAGATACCTGATCCAAATAAGGAGAAGTTGCTGTGGGATATTTACCCTCTGATGTCTCCGGTCTCTTTAAAAAAGCATGACTATAAAAAGGTAAATTAAAGTGTCCATCCTTTTCAACTCTTGTAGAAAATGAACTATAAAACCACGGAAATTCATTTGATAAAATGAATTTTTTTAAACTTAAATACTCTTGAGTAAGTGGGTTTGTGATTGTTCTTATCACTTTTTCTTCCTAACAGGTTTATCAGGATAATATTGAAAACCAGTGGTCTGCTCTTCCAAATCTGACAACCTAAAGGTAATCATCTTATCCCAAGGTGTATGCGAATCCATAAGAACAGCAACCTGTTCTCCACTAATTCTCTGAACACACCCCACATACCCTCTGTATATGGAAGTTTGATCAGTTACAACAACAGTTGTTCCTGGAAGAATTGTCATAATACCTACCAACGAAATTTAACTACATCAACCTTTACTGGTTTATCAAGAAGATCTTTAATACTCATATAAGCATAAGCAGTAAAGACCTGTGGAACTATAAAAGCAACCATTGCTGCTGTCCAAAAAATATAATAGTAATTTTCCTTTCTTTGAGTTCTCATTTGAATTCACACTCCACCATAATTTCAGTTAAACATGCTAACAAATTTATTTCTTGATCCGCAACGAACGCAATTTGGTACTGATACTTAGCAATAATAAGAATAGCGGCAGGAATAGAGTTAGAGACCAAGGTATCATAAAGAACATCGTAGATACGACGCAATAAAACAGAAGGATCATTATCCAAATTAGTAACGACCCATTTGCGTACCTCCGCAAAGTTCTTTTCTTTAAGATTTTTAACGAGATCATTAACCTTTACATCAGAAAAATAAGCCAGTATTCCAGCATCTATCTTCCCTCCCACCGAGTATCTTTGACACTCATTGAGAACCCTACGCCAATCGGGAAAGTGTTTGTTGATAAGTTCGACAAGGACGACTTTATCAGCTTCGCACCGCTCGGTGTCCAAGATAAAGTTAAGTCTCCTGAAGAATTCTGCTTGGAGTTGGGGTTTTTGTTTTGCATTTACAGAAAAGTCAACGACGGCACAACGACTATGGAGTGGTTCGATGATCTTATTCTTGTAATTACAGGTGAAGATGAACCTACAGTTTCTACTAAACTCCTCAATAGAGGCTCTAAGAAGGAGTTGTACATCGGGAGTGGTATTGTCTGCTTCATCAATAATAATGACTTTGTGTTTTGCATCTGAGGAAAGAGAGACCGTGCTAGCAAAATTCTTTGCATTGTTACGGACAGTATCGAGAAATCTTCCTTCATCGGAACCGTTAATAACATAAACATCAACTCCTAATTGATTACAAAGTGCTTTAGCAACAGTAGTCTTACCACATCCAGCAGGACCAGCAAGTAAAAGATTGGGAACTTCTCCTTTATCTAAGAAATCAAGAAAAGTCTTCTTGGTTGCCTGTGGAAGAATACAATCCTCAATAGTCTTTGGTCGATACTTTTCAACCCAAAGAAACTCATCCCTCATAATTTCGTAATCTCACATAATAAGGTGCAAGAACATGGGTGCTAAATTGGTTTCCAACAATACCCCGTTCTAAATTTAACTCTTGGAGTAACCCCCAAGTCTTTTGTTCATCGTTCCATACCATTATCTGTACATATTCTATACCATCCTCTAATAATTGTACAGCCTCATCTTGAGCATCAGTCCAATCCTCATACTCTACTTCCGAAATGGAAGTACGAGGATATTCATCATTTAATGCACATACTTTATACAAAATAATTAAAATTTACTACAACTCTAGTCTTTTGATCAGTACAAGTTACTCCTGCATGTTCTAAATCAGAATCAAAAATTACCATTCTATTTGCTATACTAGAAACTTTACTTCCATCTCTAAATTCTGTATACCCATCATTAGTATTAACATAAAGGATAGAAGTTTTCATCCGTGGATAATCAATATGAAATCCAGTGTTTTTATTAAAACTCGTCTGAGTAGTTAAATTAGCTTTAATTCGACGCAAATCTCCAACTAATTGACCATCTTTAACAACTCCCAATTTTTCTAAACAAGGATCCAATACAACCAAATGATCACTCATTGAATCGTGTCCAGATAACCAGAATAAATGTGCAAATTGAAATCGATCTGGTTCATTAGGATGTAAAATTCCTGAATTATAAAACCAAGGAAACTTGGTTCCCATCATCAACTCTTGAATAGGATTAAACAAATCTTCTGTAAGAAAATTGTCTATAACTTCCATTACCCAAAAGTAGAATCAGGTTCTAATGCAATATAATAAACTAAATCTCTATTTTTACTTGTAAAGCGTGCTAATAGTTTTTGTGACAAAACTACTTCATATGTACCAGGCAAAATCTTAATATTTTCTACCTTGAAATTAAAAGAAAACTCAGACTCAGTTTCTCCAACAACAATAGAAAAATCATTAGATGTGTCATTCTTCTTATCTCTCACTACTACTTTGACTACACCTCCTTCTCCCACAACTGACAAATCAGCAAGTTGGTAAATAGCAGCTGCCTTCAACAACTTATCCAACTGATCAGTACTCAACTCAAAAGTAGCATCTTCAGTAGGAACGGTTAAAGGTTTCTCTGGAGGTAAAACAATGACACTAGGATCAGCAAAAAAATACTTAGATCGCATCCTACCTTCTTTAATCACCACATAATTATCCGCCTCAAAATTAAGTTCAGGACTATTATGCAATCCTAATCCATTAAGAAACTGCCCTAAATCATAGATACCAAAATCCTTAGGCAATTCTTCATCAATAGTTGCTTCTGCCATGATATTCTTCATGACACTAATTGTACTCAATTTATTTCCCTTCTTAAAAAGAAGAGATTGATTAATCGTTGAGAAATTTTTAAGAAGATTAATAGTTGTCTCAGAAAGTTTCATAACCACGGGTCGGAGTTTCATCGTTTGCATTTCCACTGAAATAGTATAACAGAAGGCAGTAATGCATTGCCTTTAGTATATCACGTTTTGCTTGTCCTTTCTTATCATACCGACTCAAATACTTAAGTGCATTAGAACGGCAGAAGGACTCAGCATCACCTACCGAATGAATAAGATCCAATGTCTGCACATCCGAACTATCATTTGTATAATGTCCCTGGTAGGTAGAAGAGACATAATCCTTAAGGTCTGCAATACCTTTATCCTCACCATACTTTTGTTGCTTATACTTCAAGTTTGGTTGAGGTTTGGTAGCATAATACTTAGGATCATCATAAGCAGTATTGCCAGCACCAACACTCAAGTCAATATGATCTTCAAAATTTAAATGTGGAAAGATATAATTAGAACCATCATCCCAAGAATCTCCACTAAAAATTACAGCATCTTCTCCACTAGAAAAATTGAAACTTACTGTATCAGCTGCTTCAAAATTTCCAGTTTGAGAGCGATCTGCACTCACATAATCATCCAAAGTAAAAAAATCTCCATAATGTTCCTGAGTCCATCCATCATTATAAGCAGATGTTTTATTAATCCTCTTATCATAATCCTTTGGTAGAGAATCTACATAAACATCTTCACCTAGACTTTCACTCATTTTATCATCTCCATATAATTCGTCATAAAGTAGACTCCAAGCATTAACCATAAGTAAACAAAAAATCGTTTACAAAAGATTCCGATTTTTCCTCACCAAATTTTGATTTTAAATATCCCCTAACAGGATCCAATTTGGTCATATAAGCATCAAAATCCTTATACACTGTAGTATCCATACCATTGGGTCTCTCTAATTCTACCATATCTTTGTAAGTAGTCAAGTAAGTTTTAAAAGTAGAGAGATAAGCATTAACTTCTTCTGATTTACAATACCTTACAAAGATATTCTTAGAAAAATGATTACCCATTTCAAAAAAGCGATACTTACCATCATCCTCCGGGAGACCTTCGACAGAAAATAAAAAATTTTCTACTGGATGCTGAAAATCAAATACTATAATAACTTTCTTCTCTGAAAACTTCATCAAATCCATACCAAAACAAGGAAGATTAGATCCTGTCTTAGGATAAAGAATAGTATTGTAAATATCAGATTTACTATCCGTTATATGAGCTTCCCTTGCTTTAATGAAGTGCTTACCAAGACGGATATTTGCTACCAATTTAGCATCCTTTGCTTCCCATTTAGCCCACTGTTCCCGAACTTTTAAGTTAGGGAAGGTTTCTTCTAGGACTTTAATATAATCTTCCCAAATAGTCATGTGTTTAATACCCAAATAAGTCTAATAACCATAAAGATAATAAGAACATAGTATGTCCACATAATAGACATACCAATCTTATTATGACGGGATCCTCTTTTATATTTGGTCACATAACCATCAGGGGTGGAATCCCATCCATCTACCATATACTCACTAGGATCTATTTTATTCATTCTTCACCTACAGGTAACTGAACAGTAGCATCTACCTTATCATACAATTCAAGAAATGCTTGCTTGGTCTCATCATCAAATCTATTGACACAAACTTGAATTGCTTTCATCTTATCATTAAAGATAGAATAAGCACGAACAATATGAACCAAGCGACGAGTGCTAATGATTTCCTCAATCCCTCCATCATAGAAGGTCTTACGGATAATGTCACCCCAATCTACAAGTCTCTTAATAAAATCAATATCAGTTACTCCCAATTTCGATGCGACTCCACCCAATATCTTCTTTTCAACAGAGGGTGCGGGATAGTCCTGCTCAAAGGTAACAGGGAATCTCTCAAGGAATGCTTCATTTAATACATTAGTACCAATGAATCTTCCATCATCAGATCCTTTACCCTTTGTATTTGCAGTAGCAATCACATTAAACCCAGGAGCAGGTTGCACGAACTTACCAGTCTTCTTAAGGAAGAGTCCTTTACCTTCTAGTACAGGTTGTAAGCATAGGATCTTATTTGATGCTAAATCAATCTCATCTAAAAGGAGTGTAGCTCCCCTTTCCAGTGCCTCGATAACTGGACCGTTATGCCATACAGTGCTACCATTACTAAGACGGAACCCACCAATAAGGTCATCTTCGTCGGTTTCAATTGTAATATTAACTCTAATTAACTCTCTATTTAGTTGAGCACATGCTTGTTCTACCCCAAAAGTTTTTCCATTACCAGATAGACCGGTAATAAAAGTAGGATAAAACAACTTAGAATGAATAATCTTTTTAAGGTCTGCAAAAGGACCGAATTTGACGAATGTGTCATCTATTTTAGGAATAAGATCTTGTTGTATCTGAGGTTCAACTGAAGGAGCATTAAAAGAATTCTCAATATTCTCCACTACCTTAGTAGTTACTTGCAAATTCCACTTACCACGACCAACTTTAAACTTTTCAATCTTTTTAGTAACTGTCTGATAAGCAATATCATTCATAGCACAAAATCCCTTCACATCAGCAGCAGTGAATTCTGTTCCATAATTTGCTTTAAGACTTTGAATGATTTCCTCTTCCGTCATTTTAATTGCAAAGGGCATTTAATAAATTTCTTAATGAATATAGTATAGTCCAAAAAAAGCATTATAAACTCATAAGTGGACAGTTTATGAAGCGGTTAAATTCCCTGCCAATACCACTCTATCCTCACATCTACTCTTAGGAACATGATGCTTCATTATAGAAGGAAAAATTACAATTTTACCATCCTCCGCTTTAATTCTCTTACCACTGTTACTAAAAACTAATGGAGAAGATCCCTTAGGACAATTAACAAAATAAACCCAACTATAAAGACAAGGTTGATGATCATGAGATTTAGTCTCATCACCCACTCTATATCTAACAAACCAACTATCCTTTGATATATAATCCCTCATATAAGGATAATGCGTATTAATTAAACGTTCAACCCAAGAAATTATCAAATCAATATTTTTAGAAGTAGTTGTTATATTTGAAGAAAACGATGCAGTATCACATTTCTGATAAGACTCTCCATTATAATCCACCCTCGATTCATCTTCCAATAAATTTTTATTTAAAGACTTATAATGAGGATGTTTTTCTATTATTACATCAAGTTCTTCCTTTATCTTCATCTTAAATTATCTTATTAAGAATCAAATGCCTATCATAATCTTCATCAGCTTGCCTACGCTCATTCACAAAAAAAGATACTAAAGTTAATCTAGAATCTTTTATAGTATTCCCAAAGAAAGTCTGCGCTCTATGTATTCTATATGAATCAAATATAAGAGTTCTATTAAACTTATTAGGTATTACACAAGGATTACTAAAAACAGAATTATGTTTTTTAGCTTTTCTATTATAAGTTATTTTATCCCTCCAAGTTTTTGAAGACTTATGAAAACCCCGCTTAAATGGTTCAATAGTATCCAATGATTGTTTGACTCTATTATTTAATTCAGTTGCAGGAGTTCCAGGTTTCCGATAATATTCCCCTTCATATACCTCTGTACCAGAATTAGAAGGTGGATCTAAATTTAAAAATGTAATAACCGTATATCTATCCTCACCATCAGAATGACAAACCCCTTCTTGCCACGATTTATCAATCCATTGAAAATAAGATCTAGCTATTACAACCTTCTCATTCACCAAAGATTGAATTGCCAATTCATAGTTTTTTCGAAAAAAATTAGGGATATCTGAACGATGACCAGGCCATCTAAGATCCGGTGCCAGATAATACTTTCCTTTAAGGGCTAAAGCTCTGACCTCATAAGGATTTTCAAAAAAATCATCGACGACTCTCATTAATATCCCCCATAAGGATCATTTTCAGGAGTAAATTCCTGTTCTTCTGCTTGATACTTCTTTATACTCTGTTCCCATTCTTTAAGTGATGATGAACAATCAGGTGGTTCAGGATCTTTATAACCTTTGATCCTTTTCCAATCACCATGCATGGCACCAAGCATCCATGATTGAGATAAAGACTTGGGACCTTTCTCTAAGAGTTCACACTGCATAAGCGAGAGCCTATGCCCTACAAGATCAAGATACTCAAACCTCCAATTAGAATCATCATACGGTTTCTTCGATGCCATATCCTTTCCTCTTTTTCCAGTCAGCATACATACTGCCATAGACCATACCCTCATGAGATTTTAAAGGAGATCCATCTAAGATTTCCTTCTCTCTCTTAGATACATTAACACCCTCTAAAGTAGGATATTCTTTCTCCCAATTAGGGATTTCTTTAATCCATTCTGCTATCATAATTAAGCAACCAATTCTATGAACTCTCCAAGGACTTTCTTATTTAGTTTCTTAGTCTTAAGAGATTTTACAAATGCCCTTTTAATTTCTCCTTTAGTTGCTGAAGAATCTACATCAAAATCTGCATCTTGTGCAAGTGCAGTAGAAGAAAGTCCAAAATATGCATCATAACCAGAATTTGTAATAGTAAAACTCTTATTCTTTCTCCAATCACTATATACTTTCTCATCAGCATTATACATTCTCATAAATTGAGATGCATCTCTCTTACCAAGAACACGAATACCAATAAAGTTTGTGAAAGGAAACCTGTCCTTTAAATTGTTTATAAGGACCTCCGTAAATTTATGGTACCCAAAATCTATCCTATAGGTTTTCCCTAATTTACGATCACGCAAAAAGCAATGATGTGGATTAATATTACGGCATCCAAGGAAAGGTTCATCTTCCCACCTACGGTTTATCGTTACACGATAAGGAAGTACATTTGCTTCACCATCAGTCAATATAATACATTGAACCTTCTCAAGGTTATTTTCGTTTTGAAATTTGGGAAGAATTTGATGTAATGCAATTAAAGATTCATTCAAAGGTGTTCCTGAAAGAACTAAACGCTGCGGCCATCCATAATGAAGACGATATCCATCCCTCCCAGCAAAAGAAGCAGCAATACGCCAAATGTTTATCATTTGATTCTCTAATGTTTTAGCATTTACTTTACTACTAAAAATATTCATCAAAGAAAAATTGCGATCAATATGCAATAAACATTCTTCCTCTTCATATCTTATCGCTTCTACATCTCTATCCCATTCAGTAGTAAAAGCATATACTTCAAAAGGGATCTGAACTTTCCTACAAAACCAGATAAGATTATACAATTGTTTCAAAGTATCTTTCAAAACATACTGCATAGAACCAGACCAGTCTAATATAAAAACTAATCCATGATTCTTCCCATCAGGGAGCACCGTTACCTTCTTAAAAAGATCTTCATTAAATCTATATGTTTGAAGTTGATTCGTATCCAAAACTCCCGTTTTAGAAGTGGAAGCACGCGCATATGCACTAGCTGATTTTCTACATTCGAATTCTTTAACAAGATACGAGACTTCTCTTTTTGCATCGTGTTTAAATTTATAAAACTCATCATCTACCTCAGAAAACCCAAGATCAATATTATAACCCAATTCTTTAGATTTCTCTCTCCATAATTGTTGTTGAACCACCCAATCATTATCAATCTCTTTATGAACTTCTTGATTGTTAATAATAATATTCTCTAAATTAATCTCAGGAACTTCTACATATACATTTTCTATACCTTTATCGTTTACCAATTCTTGAAGTTTTTCACTTAAAGTATCAACAGTTTTAACTTCCAATTTCTCCTCAGATGACACTTCTGAAATTGGTGGATTACTTTCTTCACTCTGTTCAGGAATTTCATCCAAAACTTCATTCACTTCATTACCTGGAGGTTTTACATTAGAACTGTGATTGTGTGATTTTTCTTGTTCTTGATTCTGCTGTTCTCTACAATATTCATATAAAATCAATGCTGCTTTCTTTACATCAGCATAAGTTTCACACTTGTCAATTATATTGATAATCTGTTCTTCAGTAGACGAAAAAACCAAATCGAGTCGCGAACCAAGTTTAAAGTATAAATTAGCCCTATCAGCAAGATTAAAATTAGTAATATCTTCACCATCTAATTCAAAGAAATCTTCTTCATGTAATTCATTATATCCCTTATAGAAACTTTTAGCAAGACCCATATACTTTCTTTTCATCAATTTCTCAATACGAGCATCCTCAACTACATTTACAAACTGATGAGGAATATCACTAGGAGGATCCACATCGGGAGTAAACAAAGCATGTCCCACCTCATGACCTACCAACATGTCCATTACATTACTACTAGCTCTCTCCCACATAGGAAGAGTTAAAACACGAGTATGAACATTAAACTGAGCAGTATCAACTTGTTTGTGCTCTACTATAATATCCTCAGTAGCAAGCAACTTGGCCAATTGTGACTTAATTTCATGCTTGACAGTCATACATTTTTGTCGTATGGATCTATTATACTAAAAAACCCCTCCTTATGGGGAGGGGTTGTGACAGATATTTAACTGGACTGGTTTTTTTAAACTAGAACCTCCTTACAGATTCGTCTACATACATTCGCATTGTCATCACACTCGGTGAGGCACTGAAAATAATCATTTATAGCTGATTCGTGATCTACTTCTTCTATCTCTGTTACGCTGCTTTTCCAACCAGCTAATTGATTATACGATACTAGATTGTGCATTGATGACCTCCATTTTAAACAATTGAACACCATAACCAAAAGGTCTGGTTACATCTTGTTGTCCTCAAGTCTACTATTATTTAGTTTGAAAATCAACACAAAAGCAGTTCGGTTTTACAAAAATAAATGCCTACGAGTTTATACTTACCCAATCTTTATATTCTTTTATTTGTTCTTCTGTCCAATCCTTCATATAATGATGGCCTAATGCTCCCCGTAATAAAGCAACACTAATACCATTAAATGATTTAACAGGTTTTGGTTTTTGTTTCATCCAGATACCTAAATATTGTTTTTAAACTGTGAGGGTAGGAGTCGAACCTACAAGTCCCGCCAGGAACACTAGTTAAACAGACTAGAGCGTTTACCGTTTCGCCACCTCACAATGATGCCCTATGAAAGGGCTGTCATTAGGCGTTGCATACCGATTCCACCACCACTTCTAGGGAAGAAGTCGAACTCAAGGAATTCATCGAGTTCCTTCTCGACTCTTTCTTCTCCAAACTTTCTATAAAGTAACTGAGCATACCCACCATCAGAGATAGTATGGAAGGTATCTCTCATCTGATCCTTATCGGTACTCCTTTCAGCACTACCGATGGTTTCCATACCACCTAAAATAACATCAATCTTTTTACTAGTACCATCATTATTCCTTGCCATGTTCCAGAACGGTGATGTCCATTCAGGAAAGTCTGTAATCATACCTCTACGGATAGCAGACTCATGTCCATGGTCAAGTTCTTTTACCTTATACTTGTCACCCCACTCAGCATAGGTTTTGATACTAGACGAATCTAATGGTATACCTAACCACTCACACAATTCAATCTCCATTGCCTTGAGATCAAATACATCTCCCTTCATCTCAAACTCAAACATGGGGAAGATAGTTTCATGTCTTCCTGGTACAGGGTTTGGTTCTGCCCTATATGAAGTGGAGACACAAAAAAATCCTTCTGCGGAAGGATTGGAAAGGAGTTCATGCTCTAACCACATTTGTCCAGTCTGTGGTAGTGGCCATACCTGACCACCATAGTTATATACTGCTACGGTTTCTGGATCTTCACATGCAGCAAGGATGCTTAATCGATTCTGTGTGTGGACTTCCAGGAAATTTTTAGACAAAAAAAATGACCGTAATTCGGTCACAGTCTCGCTAAATTTTTGAGGATCAATCAGCGCGGTCATCTTAATTCTTGACAAAACTAATCTATTTATACAATTAAAAAAGCACCCTTGAGTTTTCTCACGAGTGCTTTTCGTCTTGCTTTAGCTTGTCGTAATGCCTGAGGTTTTAATGTCCTCTTCGGCACCTTCTTTGAATGATGCTGCCAATTTGGTATCTTCACCGTACTTCTCCATTAGATCCTGCAATAGTTTATCATACCATATTGTATTCTCGTCTACCATTAGGGCACCATCCTAGAAAAACCCTTAATTTTTTCAAATCTCATAACATTATCGAACTTATCATGAAGAGATTCTTTATGTGATATAACATATATATTCGCATCCTTAATTACAAATCTGATAATCTTGAGAAATTCATCTGTTCCAAAACCATCTAATGAACTATCGAATACCTCATCCATAATTAATAGATTGGTATTAACCGAATTCTTAAACCTAGCAACTTCTCTCCAAGTAAACAAGAGTGCTAAGTCTATTCTCATCTTCTCTCCCTCGCTGAAAGAAGCATAAGAAAAATCCTCATGAATCGGGGACTGAACGGTTTCGTTAAATTCCTCATCAAGTGTGAAGTTGATGTAGAAGTCCATCATCTGTAGATAACGGTTAACTTGCTGATTTATCAGCGGTAGATACTTCTTTATGATTTTGGATTTAACTCCACCGTCTTTAAGCAAACTATACGAAAAATCGTAATAGTTTATAGTGTCCTTCTTTAAAATTAAATCGTTATATGTAGTTTTTAAGTTTTGTTTAAAGGTAGCTAATTTGTCATGCTCAGTATTTCTGTTTGCAAGTTGTTCGGTAATTGTTTGAATTTCCGATTCCAGATCCCTGATTTGTCGTTGACACCCAGATATCCTAGTATTGTTTTTAGAAATGCCATGCGTTAGTGTAGTAATCTCCTTAGCTAAGTGGGTAAAGTGACGCTCTCTCTCTTCTTCGTTTTTAAGAGTATCTTCTAGTTGTTTAAAACCAGATTGTAACTCCTTTGTTCTATTTTGAGCGTCTTCGATTTTATTTATTCTGAACTCTTCCTCGATTGGTTGGGTACATGTAGGGCATGTTACATTATCTGTAAAGAACTTATGCTCCTTAGTAATCGTTGCTACCTTCTGAGAGATTTTCCCCTTTAAACTACCCAATATCCTCAATTTTTCTGTAGCACCTGTTACTTCTTCTTGCTGTTTTATAAGTTCTGTAATGTTAGCATCTGTTAACTCATTATGTTCCATATGAGTATCGACTTCAATCTGTAAGGTTTTAATCTTACCATTCTTTTCTTCTATATTTTCCTTACTTCTATTCTCCAACTCCTCAATAAAATTTTCTTGCATTTTCACCTTATCACCAATAGATTCTTTTTTTAAATCTAAAGTTCTGACCTCCTCTCTAACCATTCTAATCTTATCCTTAATAAGATTATTCATAGAAGAAAAAATCTTAATATCTAAAAGATCTTCAATAACCTCTCTACGATGATTGGCAGTCAATTGCATAAATGGTACAAAAGCCGTACTACCTAAAATAACAATCTGAGTAAAAGACTTATAGTTCATCTTCAAAACATTCTGCTCTAACCACTTCTGTTGATCATTAGCAGAAGCAAATTGATCCATCACAGAACCATTTCTATGAATCTCAAAGATATTTGGTTTTATACCTCTTACTACTTTCCAAGCAATCTGTCCTATATTAAACTCTACTTTTACTTTACAATCCTTCTCATTTGTAGTATTAACTAATTGTGGTTTATTAATCTTACGAAATGGTTTACCAAACAAACTAAATGTCAAAGCATCTAGTACAGTACTCTTACCAGCACCATTCGTTCCAATAATTAAATTAGTAGAATGATCTGTAAAACAAATTTCTGTATATTGATTTCCAGTTGACAGAAAATTTTTCCATCGTATTTTTTCAAATAAAATCATGGTGATCTTTCGGTGGAATTACAATATCATTAGGAGATATAATGACATATTGGTAATCATGAACTTCGCATGTTCTTACCATTACATCATCCTCCACTTCCAACACATTCATCTCAGGATATCCATCATCTTCTAACATCATCGCAAACCTTATAGCATCATCACTTTCTTCAAACATATACAAAATATTATTACCTAATTCATCATGTACACAATATGCACCATCCTTTTCATTACCATGCATAGTAAGTATATACATATTCTACACTAATTCGCAAGCTTCTTGATAAGTTTCTTGCATAATTTTTTGAATTCGAGACTTATCCAACTCTATCTCAGATTCTTTAATATATCTATTAAGAATAGAAAGAGTATCTTCAGACTCAAATGCCTCAAATTCTTCACTTTCCTCAATAGAAAAATTCTCAATAACTTTAAGTTCTGCTACATTAGAAGCATATAGTTTATCAATAAATTTCTCAAATTTAGAAGCATCTGATTTTTTACGAACAATAACTTTCAGAATCTTATTCTCATATTCTCGTGCATCAAAAAGTCGATAATCAGTATCTTCATAATATATCTTGTAAAATAATCTATAAGGATTATTAATAGAAGTAAGTTCTAAAGTCTCTGTATCAAATAAATGAAATCCTCTCGTATCCTCACAATCATTCCAAAACATCTCATAGGGATTACCCAAATAATGGATAGATCCTCTATTAGATCTTATATGGAAATGACCTGAAAAGGTAAGTTTAAACTTTTCAAAAAGAGTAGAATCCATACCATGTTCTTGAATATGCCCTTGAGTAGCATGGAATCCATTAAGATCTAAATGTCCCATACAAACAGGAGCACTTGATTTTTTAATTACCCCTAAAGCACTCTCCTCATTTTCAGAATTAATCCAAGGTACTAAAAGAATATTTAAACTATCTAATATTATACTTTCAACTTCTGAATATATTTTTACATTATCATATTCCCTTAATAATAAATCTATAGAATTTACTTCATTAGTATTCTTATAATAGGCAGTATGATTCCCAACGATGGTATGGACAGTTATGCCCATCTCTTTCAATTTATCGTAATAGTTATTCTTTGCCCAGGATAAAGCCGAAAAGTCGATACCTTTACGGCTATCGAAGGTATCGCCCATATCAACAATGGTAGTAATACCTTCTGCTTCAAGAGTCGGAAAAAATATATCATTATAAAACTTCAGAAAATAATCATGAAAGAGTTTAGAATTTTTCCTAGCACCAAAATGCTGGTCTGTAATTATTGCTATCTTCATGATCTGTTGATTGTTAAATTACCCGATAAAGTTATGCGAGTATCATTATATCTATGTTTCGCAACATGATGCATTAGATAGGATGGAAAAGCAACAAACCTTCCCTCTTTTGGACGTATCCTTTTTCCACTATCAGTAAAAACAAGAGGAGGATAATACCACTTTGACTTTACAAAATATGCAAAACTAAAATCATTTGGTTTATGGCAATGAGATTGAGCATAATCACCCTTCTCATAAACATTTGCCCAGAAGGAATGCATTTTCAACCAACTCCTACCACCCCCAGAAACTTTTCCTGGTTTATACCCTCTTTCTATCTCCTCCCGAATAAATCCTTTAAGATTTCTAAAAGTAATATTATCTGGCTCCCAATCCCATTCTGTATGGACAGATGCCTTCACATTACTATTGTCCTGTGGTATAGGATTACAAGTTTTCAAAGAAGAAAGAACTTGCTCTTTTACCCTATCTGCAAATTGATAATCACCCACAAGAACTTTCGCATAATGATTGACCTTCATCAATTACGTAACTTGGAATGCACAGCATCTTTAATTTGATTATAATCCGAATAAGTCGATCCGTCAATCTGATTATTGTCATCAAAAACTTCTGAATAACCCGACTTCTCGAGGATCTTATTCTTAATTTCTAACTGGCGTTTTTCTCTTTGTATTCTGCGGAGA
>VTLG01007480.1_pt1 | contig 67847 bp, 59 predicted proteins | sample 4694571 | NCBI WGS metagenome assembly VTLG01 (sample SAMN12604809, study PRJNA352737) | marine metagenome | biome: ENVO:00000447; feature: ENVO:00000209|ENVO:00000569|ENVO:01000036; material: ENVO:00002151; isolation source: viral sequences binned using virsorter ...
AGAATACATCTATAGATTAGGGTTTAAGATTGATACATTACTCACTAAACTTATAAGTCAATTAGATAAAGTTACAGAGGTATTAGAAGAGAAAAGTAATAACCAAGAAGACTCTAATCCTTGGACTGGAGGGTAAGTCTAACAGCACTAATTGTGATACCCTAAGTAACAACCAACTCCACCTAATTACTCTCCCATTCTTTATGTTTTCCTCCCTCTTATTACACCCTAATTCTGGTTATTATACAGAGGGGTTTCGCTCATTTTTTCATAACATAAGAACCACACAGTTTGTATCAATTTATACTGATAATACTGGGTAAAACTGTTAAAATCATTAATAAATGTATTTTTAAATGTATATTAGTGTTTTATACTGATTGTTAATAAGCAGAGAAACTGATAAGAATTCTGATCATTTAACTGTATTAATCCTTATCCTAACTAACACAAATGCTTTGTAATTATTGTGATTTAAATGTCCTCAGACCTAGTGATCTAAGGGAGCAAAGTATAACACTTTCTCCCCTAATTGTCAATACCTTTGTAACACTTTTTCACCATAATACCAAACCAGTTCAATATACCAAACTAGAACCAGTTTAGGTTCAGTTATTGTTAGTCACCTACAAAGTGGATGAGTAACATAAGGACACAATCTCCCTTGACCTTTGTAATACTCTGATGGTATAATAACAGTATAATTCAATAGACCTGGGATGTCTTTAAAAGCACCACTATCTAACACAAACTGTTTATTACTATGTCTAAATCATTTGCCCTATTCCTCCTTGAGAATACTAACAACGGAAATGATATACTTGCAGTGCTAGATGATATCATTGAGGTTACAGATACAGTGCTCTAAGTAATACAAACCATACTGGGCAGTTCTTAACAGTCTGCCCATTCATATTAACAGTGCTTAAGTAACGCAAACTGTTGTGAATGCACAGTGATACTTAGTGGGGGTTATTATGCCCCTCTGAGTGTTGTGAATAGGACAGTATGTTTAGTCCTAAGTGATGCCTAACCCTGGGGTGTTGCCGGATGGGGTGAACGAAAAAAAGTAAACTACCCTAACCTACAAAAGTGGGTACATGCATGATCATTATTTCAATCTCATGAAAAAATTTCCAGTGGTAAAAAACCCTCCTTATTGGAATTTTTGGAGAGTTATTTTTGCTGGGTGGATAATTAATTCCCCAGTATTAGAGTATCTAATTAAGTTTCTTAAGTTTCCTTTATTTTTAATATTAGGTGTGTTAGGTGTATGGTTTATTCAGATAGGACCTTCTCTTCCTGCTATAATATTAGTGCCATTTGCTTTTCTATGTTTATGGATATATAATGCTGCTAAAGTATAAATGAAATATACTAATTTTTCTGAGGTTATTGGAATCTTTGAAGATAAGAATGATAAGGTTATTGATTCTACTATCGAATCTCTCTATAGGTTAAGAGAAAAGGAAAATAAGTCTGATGGTTATTCTAATACTAATGGGTGGCAAAAGAACTTACCAAACACTGATGAATTTCAACCTATAAAAAAATTAATTGAAAAAAATTTTGCCGAATACCTCAAGGTGTATAAAATAAATGAGGATATAGGATTTAAGTTCTGTAAGATTTTTGGTAATATAAATCCCCCTGGTGCATATCATCCTATGCATTATCATATTGATGGTGAATTTAGCGGCGTTTATTATTTGAAAGCAGAAGAGGAATCTGGTGAATTGTTTATTATGAATCCTTTTCCTAATGCTTTTTTTAATTCTTTATGTAAAACTAAAATAGATTATAATTCTAGAGTTATTGAACCTTGTAGGGGTAGGGGCACATTTTTTTATAATGGTCTTCCTCATTTTACAGATATGAATAGAGGGGAGAAAGATAGGATTACTATTGCCTGTCATATACGAATGATATTAGTACGATGAATTCAGTAATTACTTCTGCCAAGTCGAAAATATATACCTCTGCTTATCCTTATGCAGAAAAGGTAAATCCTATTTTACATGAATGGATTATGAAGGCAGCTGATACATGGGATAAGGGAACAAGAAAGACTTCTGGTTGGAGCGTTAAAGAATGTTATGAGCATAATCCACCTAAGGAACTTAAATTAATTACTGATTATATTCATAGTCTTATTAGTGCTTTAGGGAAGGATTATTATACTCCTAGTATAGGGGATCAAGGATGGAATAATTGTAAATTAGTTTTGCATCATTTATGGGGACAATATTATAATAAAGGTGATTTTCAAGAGAGTCATTTCCATGTGCCTTTTCATTGGTCTTTTTGTTATTGGGTTAATACCCCACGTGGTTCATCACCTATGATTTTTACTGATAATAATAAAAAAGTTCCTGCTATTGCTGGTACAACTGCTATTTTTCCATCTTATTTGTGGCATCATATTCCACCTAATAAATGTATAGAAAGAAGCGTTATAGTTGGTAACTTTTATTACCAATTAAATTAAATATATAAAAGTAAAAAAAAGGAGGGTAAGGATCAGCAGTGAATGATACTCTTTATCACATTTATGCTAAAGATAGATGTTTATATAATTGTTTGAATAAAAAAGAATTCGATGAGAAATGGGAAATGTTGAATAATATGGTAGGATTAATGAAGACTGATTATACTGCTGCAGATCTATCTTATGAAAAATTAGGACCTACCGTAGGAGGTCATGGTAGTGTTATCTACCCAGAACCAAGTGGTGGAGATTCTTATTGACAACCCCTAAATAACCCAGTATAATGTATAGTGAAATGGAGTTTTAATTAATGGCAAAAGGATTTACTGTAAAAGCAAAAAACCCTGTCAAGAAAAAACAAGAGCCTGAATGGGATATTGATGCAATTAAAGCAAGAATGAGGGGGAAGACTATAGTATTCTGTCTACCAGGTAGAGGAGTCTCTTATGTCTTTTTAAAGAATTTTGTTCAACTTTGTTTTGATTTAGTTCAAAACCAAATGAGTATTCAGATATCTCAAGATTACTCATCTATGGTTAACTTTGCACGTTGTAAATGTTTAGGTGCAAATGTACTACGTGGACCTGATCAAATTCCTTGGGATGGTAAACTAAAGTATGATTATCAATTATGGATTGATAGTGATATTGTTTTTAATAGCGATAAGTTTTGGCAACTATGCGATCTAGCAATTCCTGCAGATTCAGTGAATGAAAATAATGAAATTATAGAAGGTAAAGATCATCCTATCTCTGCTGGTTGGTATTCTACTGAAGATGGTAAGACTACTTCTGTTGCACACTGGTTAGATGAAGACGACTTCCGTAATAATGGTGGCGTCATGAATCATGAGATGGTTGATGGTATTAGTCAACGTAAGAAGCCTTTTACTGTTGATTATACTGGATTTGGTTGGGTCCTGATTAAGAAGGGTGTCTTTGAAGATCCTGCTATGAAGTATCCTTGGTTTGCTCCTAAGATGCAAGTCTTTGAATCTGGTGCAGTTCAAGATATGTGTGGTGAAGATGTTAGCTTCTGTTTAGATGCTATTGATGCTGGATTTGAAATCTGGTGCGATCCCAGAATTAGAGTAGGTCACGAAAAGAATAGGATTATTTAAAATGGACTTTCTTAAAGGTATAGAAAGAAAATTCTTTGAAAACGTTATAGCAGTAAGAGATAGTAATTCACTATGGGATCTTACTGCTATGACGCTTACGCATCTCTCTAATAGAGATGGCGTAGATTTTAAAGTAAGTGCTACACCTGAATCAGTAAAAAGAAAATTGGAGGTATTAAATGGGTGATAAAAAACCAGGTAAAGGTAAAAAGAAAAAGGGCGACTTTAAAGGGTCTTCTCCTAAAAATCAACACCAACCTCAAAATCAATCGCATCAACAACATAGTGGGAGGGGAAGATAATTGGCTAAAATTAAAAAATCACTAATGGGTACAGATTACGTTGAAACTATCCCTAAAAAGACCCGTCAGGGTCATGGGAAACATACAAAGTATTCTGCTACTAGTAGAAATCATGGTAAAAAAAGATATAGAGGACAAGGGTGATGACTTGGTGGGAAAGACTGTTTCTTGGATTTAATACTACAGTTAAAAAGAAAGAAGAACCAGATCCTTTCATAGAAGGATTAAAAGAAAAAGGGTGTTATTATAATAAAGAAGATGATCAATGGGAAAGAGTATGGGTAGTAGCTACTAGAGATGGTTCAGAGAGGTCTAAGGAGGTCTATAAGCAGGGTGAAAGTGGTTGGAGGGTGATAATGTATGGTAACACTGGAGAGGTCTTCTTTGAGCATCCAGTAGGTGATTTCGAATTGACTTGGAGTCCAAAAGATGAGTGAGTTTCAATCGGATATTAAAGATAATAAGCAGTATGATGAGGAAGGTAACGAGTTAGATAAGCATGGGTTTAAGATTAGGAAATATCCAGATGGTTTAGAGTCAGTTCGCAAGTCTGTTGAGAACTGTGAGCAGATGTGTGGATTGGATAGAAATGTAATGGCAAGATTACTTAAAGGTGAGTGGACTGAATCTACTACATTAGATCATAGTGGTAGATCTAGTAAGAAGATTGTGATAGAGTATGATATCAAAACCCCATAAAATTTTATCCTCTCTATAAAAATCCCGAAAAACTCTCGTTACTCTCTGAATGATTAAAGTTAAACATATTACACCAGTTGTAATAGGGGATTATCCTTTCGCTAAAGAGCTAAAAACCTCTATTTTACCATTATTAGAGGACTTTAAGGGGGGAATTCCCCATGATGAGACCAATGTTAAGGCAATTCATACTGAATGGGACTGGGAATCGGAAAATATATACCTTAAAAAGTTAAAAATATACCTACTTAATGAAGTAGAGAGGAATTTTAGTAAAAATGTCTATAATTTCCTTGGATCTAAGGAAAAAGCGGAGTTAACAATACCTCACTTTTGGGGAAATGTCTATAATAAGGGTGATTATGCTCAAGAACACTCTCATTTTCCTTGCGCATTCTCAATTGTATACTTTTTAAAGTCCCAATGGTATCATTCGCCCTTTATTTTTAGTGATAGTGGCAAAAAAGTGCGTCCTAAAGAGGGTAGATTTGTCATTTTCCCCGCATATTTGTGGCATAAAGTTCCCAAACACCAATTTAAAGAGACGAGAATTACTTTATCTGGTAATGTGTATGTTAAATAGTAATATCAGATGCCGGAAACAATGACTGACATTAAACACGACTTAGACCATGAGGTCTATATTGAAGCAGATGGTAAAGAACATGTTAATCATGGTAAGATGGAGTACACTAAGGCAGACTTAGAAAGTTCTCATGCTTATTATGATGAATATCACAAGAATGATGAACCCGAAAAGGGTATTAATGACTGGCATACAAGACATCAGGACAGTAAATTAGAAGTTTACTGTGATAATCATCCTGATGCTGAAGAATGTAGAGTTTACGACGAATAAAACTATGGAACATCTAAGAGAAATAGCTAATGATAATGCTATCCCTAAGAAAAAGAAGGTTTCGGAGCACAATGACCTCTATTCTGTAGAGGAAGAAAGTGAAGGATTGGAGTATGATACAGATCCTATTACATTAAATGAATTTTAGTGTCTAAATAAAACAGAATTCTTGTATCGATAGTGCCTGTCCAAAGGGTCAGTAAATCATTTAAAGATATTAGTGCTACTTTTCAGATTAATCCCCTGAATCGTGATCTAATACAGTTAAAGAATGCTAACGCTATTGCACGATCTGTTCGTAATTTAATTTTAACTGTACCAGGTGAACGTCCTTTTAATCCTATTTTAGGATCACAAGTACCTAATTTAATATTTGAGACCCTGGATAAATTAACTGCATCTACAATTAAATCAGAAATCATCAATACTTTAGAAAATTTTGAACCTAGAGTTAAATTGAATGAAGTAATTGTAAAAGCAAATCCGGATGATAATCAATTTGATGTACAAATTCAATACTACATTGTTGGGATTGATGTACCCCCACAAGAACTCTCATTCGCACTAGAACCCACTAGATAAATGCCTCTAGTTAATTTCAGTAATATCGATTTTGATGAGATTAAAGTCTCTATAAGAGACTATTTGAAAGCTAATAGCAATTTTACGGATTATGATTTTGAAGGATCGAACCTATCTACAATAATAGACACTCTTGCCTATAATACCTATATTTCCTCATATAATGCTAATATGCTATCTAATGAGGTATTCATTGATAGCGCCACTCTCAGAGAGAACGTGGTGTCTCTGGCAAGGAATATAGGGTATGTACCTAGGTCTAGAAAAGCTGCTACTGCAACTATTTCTTTTGAGGTAGATGTATCAGGTAAGAACGTTTCCTCAGTAACTTTACAACCAGGAATTGTTGCCACTTCTAGTTTGCTTTTTGGAAAGACTAGTTTTGTATTTTCAGTGCTGGAAGAAACAAAAGTCACTGTTAATACCAATGGAATAGCAGTTTTTCAAAATATTCCCATTTATGAAGGAACTTATATTAAGCAATCTTTTACTGTTAATTCAAGAACTCCTAATGAAAGATATATTTTAACAAACACTGGTATTGATACGAGCTTATTGAAAGTCATAGTAAAAAGAGATGAAAGCTCTACTCTTTCAAGAGTATTCAGACAATTTGATAGTTTATATGACGCTACTTCTCAAACACCCATATATTTCATCCAAGAAGTTGAAAATGAAAGATATGAATTATTGTTTGGGGATGGAATTTTTGGAATGAAGTTAAGTGAAGAATCTTTATCTTATATTGAAGCTACTTATATTGTTTCCAGTGGGGCTTTAGGGAATAATATTTCTGAGTTTTCTTTTGCAGGACAACTTCTAGATCAAAATGATGAAGGTGTAACTACTGGGATCTCAGTTATTAGCACAGATATTGCTTCTTATGGTGGGTCATCAATTGAAAGTGTTGAGTCTATCAAAAAATATTCTACCCAGATTTTCTCTTCTAAAAATAGAGCTGTTACTTCTTCTGATTATGAAGGAATTGTTCCTCAAATTTATCCAGAAGCAGAATCTGTTTCTGCCTTTGGTGGAGAAGATTTAAGTCCTCCACAATTTGGAAAAGTCTTTATAAGCATTAAACCCTATAACGGAACTCATCTCTCAAGTTCAATTAAGAGAAGTATTACTAATGACTTGAAAAAATATTCTGTTGCTGGAATTGTTCCTGAAATTATTGATTTAAAATATCTATGGATAGAGACAAATTCTAATGTTTATTATAATACCAACCTAGCACCTAGTGCTGATTATGTAAAATCTATTGTTTTACGTAATATCTTAAATTACTCTAATTCTACCCAGTTAAATAAATTTGGTGGAAGATTTAAATATAGTAAGTTCCAAAAAATTGTTGATGACAGTAATGAAGCAGTAACTTCTAATATCACCACAGTTGATATGAGAAGAGATCTTGAAGCAGTATTAGGGTCATTTGGTGGATATGAAATTTGTTATGGAAACAGATTCTATATCAAGAACCATGGACATGCTCCAGTTATGAATAATACTGTTATTGGATATAATATTAGATCTTCTGGATTTAAGGTGAGTGGTATTAGTGATACTGTCTATTTGGGTGATGAACCTAATTCAGATCTTGAAACTGGACAATTGCTATTGTTTAAATTAAATTCCCCCACAGAAGTTGTAGTTGTTAAAAAAGGAGTAGGCACTATTGATTATATTAAAGGTGAAGTAAAATTAAATGCGATCAAAATTATATCTACAGATGTAAATCGTGGAACACCTTTAATTGAAATTTCTGCTACCCCTTATTCTAATGATGTTATTGGATTACAGGATCTTTATTTGCAGATAGATATGAATAACGTGGAGGTTAGTATGGTGGATGATAGAATTTCTTCTGGAAATGATCAATCTGGTAGTAATTATTTGGTTAAATCCAGCTACGAACACAAATTAGTTCGTGGTAATCCTATTTACACTTCCTCTTCAACTTATTAATAATATTAAGTAAATGGCAATAGATAGAATCCAGTTACAAGATCTTGTTACTAGCCAACTTCCGACGTATGTACAAGAAGATTTTCCTCTTCTTGGGGAGTTTCTACAACAATATTATGTATCGCAAGAAATTGATGGAGGAACATATGATCTGATACAGAATATAGATCAATATGTAAAAGTCGATGAATTATATAATCTTAAGGATTCTACTACTTTAAATACTGATCTCTCATTCGTAGATACAACTGTTGGTACAGGTGCTTCTACCAACTTTACTCAGGGATTCCCAGAAGCAAATGGTCTAATAAAGATTGATGATGAAATTATATTTTATGGAAATAAAACAACAACTTCCTTTGAGAATTGTATAAGAGGATTCAGTGGTATCACCACTTATATTGGAACTAATACTCCAGATAAATTGGAGTTTAAATCAACTGAAGCCGCAAAGCATAGTGCAGGCGCTATAATTCAAAATTTAAATATTTTATTTCTTAAAGAGTTCTTTAAAAAGATCAAGTATCAGTTTGCTCCAGGATTTTCTGAAAGACAGTTAGCTAGTGGCCTTGATCAAAGGAATTTTGTTTTTAATGCTAGTAGTTTTTATGATTCTAAAGGAACAGATCAATCCTTCAAGATATTGTTCCAGTCTCTTTATGGCGATGAAGTAAAGGTTATTAAGCCTAGTGAGTTTTTATTCAGACCCTCTTCTAGTGACTACCTTGTTACTGAAGATTATGTTGTAGAAAAAGTTCAAGGTGATCCTTTAGATCTCAAGAATCTTACTTTATTCCAAGATAGTACAAAAGCACGTGGAACAGTTACGAATGTTCAAAAGGTATTATATGGGGAAGGTCAATATTATCAAATTAGTATAGACTCTGGTTATCAAAGAGATATTGATTTAACTGGAACAATTTATGGACAATTTGAACCAAATCCTAAGACTCAACTGTTGGGTGCTATCGGAGCAGGTACTACTATTCTTGATGTAGATTCAACTGTTGGATTTCCAATTAAAGATGGAAAATTAACTACTTTTGATTCTAATGGATATGTTCTTAATTTAACTTATGAGAATAAAAGTGTAGATCAGTTTTTTGGAGTTTTAACAGGAGCAGGAAAAACAATAAGTGGATCCATTAGTGACCAAACAAATGTTCATTTAAATGATTATGCTTATGCTTATAGTGGAATTAATACTTCTAATCAAATAAAAGTTAGGATTTCTACTACTCTTAAAGATTTAGAGTTAAATGAATCTACTTATTTGTATAATGTAAATGATACTATTAGACTTCAATCTTTAGGAATGGAATCTGATATTATTCCATCTAAAAATTGGACTTTTAATATTAAAACTAAATGGGACGTAAGTAGAATTGCAATTCTTGATTCTACTGAAAAGAAGTATGATATTTCAACTTTTGATGATAATTTTTTAAAACGAGGATATGAAATAGATTTAATTGATCCTTTAGGAGGAAAAACATCTGGAAGTGTTATTAAGAAAATTTCTTCAGCTGGATTTGAAGTTATTTTAGATTCTAATGTAGATGTTACTCAATCATATACAGTAGAAAATAAAATTTTAAAAGGCAATTATCTGGATAAACATGTATTAGCTAATCAATCGGTTGCTAATGTTCAAAATACATATGCAAAATTTAATGATGATGTTTTAATAGCATCTAATTCTCTTGCTAGTTATGGTGAGGATGAAAAACTTTCTACTTATGATAAGGTTAAACTTTTTTCTGGGAGAGCAGATTCAGAGACTATTAATTTTGGTGGGTCAGCAGACCATGGATTTTATACAGGAGATGCAATTTGGTATCAACCAGGGACTATTACATCTACTTCAGAGGTGGATGGAGAAATTGAAACCGATATTTCTCTTAGTAAGTTTGATAATATGGATGAAGGGGTCTTCTATGTTTATAGGGTAGATGCTACAAGTATTAAATTATCCAGAAGTAGAGCAGATCTATATGATGAGACATATATTTCTCCATCTGGAAGTGTGGATGATAACAGCTTCATTTATTATCCCCATTATCAAAAATCATTATCTCCTCAAAAACTTTATAGGGAAATTACTTCTCCTATTAAAAAAGAGGGTTCTTATGAAACAGAAACTGGATATACTGGGATATTAGTAAATGGGGTAGAGATTCTTAACTATAAATCAGGAGATCAAGTAATTTATGGTGATATAAGAAATGTTGATATAATAGATGGAGGAGAAGGATATGATGTTATATCTCCTCCTCTTTTCCATGTGTTCGATGCTGTAGGAAGTGGAGTAACAGGAATATGTGCAGTTGAAGGGAAATTAGAAGAAATTAAAGTTTCAGATACTGGATTTGATTATGTTAGTCAACCCATTGTTACTATTTCTGGAGGAAATCCAGTAAAACCAGCGTCTGCTGACGTTGTTTTAACTGATATTGTACATACCATTGCTTTTAATGCTGAAAGAGCAGGTGGGAATGTAGGTGTTGAAACATCTGGGGGGTCTACTATAGGATTTTCAACTTACCATAAATTTGCCCCTGCAGAAAGAGTCATTTACAAGAGTAATGGAGGAGATGCTGTTGTAGGTCTAGTTACAGATTCTTCTTACTTTGTACAAGTTGTAAATGATTCTAAGATTAAACTTCATACCAGTTATAGCGATGCATTACTTGGAGTAAGCACTGTATCTTTCTCAGATTATGGAACTGGTAATCAGAATATTCAATCTTCTAGTAAAAAGAATATAGTATCTAATATTGTTGTTACTGATCCAGGAGAGGGATATAAAAATAAAAAAAGAAATATTGTAAGTAGCGGAATTAATACTGCTCTTAATTTAATTAAGATTGATAATCATGGTTATAAGACTGGAGAAATTATTGAATATACTGCTGGAACATCTGCTATATCTGGACTTTCTACTACTATTGATTATTATGTTTCTAAACTTGATGATAATAATTTCCATCTGAGTATTGTAGGAACTGGGGCTACTACAAAATATTACTTGGATAATGATATATTTGTTTCCCTAGGATCAACTGGAACTGGATCATTTAATTATAAACCAATTACTGTTACTATTGACGGTATAATTGGTATTACTACTCTTACAGGTCAGGACTTTAGATCTAAGATTCAACCACGATTTAGAGGTAGTATTAATTCTATTGATTTAACCAATAATGGAACAGGATATGGATCTTCAGAAATTTTCAATTTTGATAGACAACCAGAAGTAACCTTCCAAAGTGGAAAGAATGCATTAGTTACTCCAGTCATTGATAATGGAAAGATTGTTGATGTTGTTATTAATAAGAATGGAAGTGGATATAATACTCCTCCAAACTTAACAATTAAGGGGAATGGAGCTTATGCAAGATTGACTCCAATAATTAATAATGGAGAACTTATAGATGTTAAAGTAATTAATGGGGGAATTGGATATCAGACAGGTAAAACATCTATTACAGTTAAAGAAGCAGGTAAAAATGCTGTAGTGGATGTTAATATTCGTAGATGGAGTGTTAATATTTTTGAAAGAGATTTAAATATTATTGAATCTGATGATGGATTAATAAGTAATAATTTAGGAAATACTTCTCTTGAATATGCGCATGTATATGTCCCTCGTTTACTAAGGGAATCTGTTTATGGAATAACAGAAGAAAGAATTATGTATGGTAATCCCGATTTAGAAAGGGATGGAATTTCAGGTGAAGAAATTGATAGTAAATACCATTCTCCTATAGTTGGTTGGGCATATGATGGTAACCCCATATATGGTCCTTATGGTTATGCTAATGCTAGTGGTGGTGCTATTACTAGGATGCAGAGTGGTTATAAGGTGCAGGTAGATTCCACCAATAGACCTAATACTTCTTTATATCGTGATGGATTTTTTATAGAAGATTATATTTTTAATGATGGGGGTCACTTAGATGTTCATAATGGAAGATTCTGTATAACTCCAGATTATCCTAAGGGTGTATATGCTTATTTTGCAACAATTGAGTCTTTGACTAGTGGAATAGTTCCTTTCGAAAGATCTAGACCACCTCAGTTCCCATACTTTATTGGACAGAGTTATTATTCACAACCTCTATCATTTAATTTTAAGAATTCATCCAATCAAAATGAATATGATATAGAATCAAATTTGTGGTTTAGAAATACTACTCCTTATAATCTGAATGAGTCTAAGAGCGGCTATAATTATATTCTTAATTCTAATAAACTTAAGAAACAAACTCTTAATGTTACCAGTGCAAATATTGGAAATATAGAATCTGTAAGAATTGTTGCTCCTGGTCAGAATTATAAAGTTAATGACAAAGTTACTTTTGATAATGATGGAATTGCTGGAAGTGGTGCCAAAGCAAAGGTTGAAAATATTTCTGGAAAGAAAGTTATAACAACTACTGCTAATACTTCAGAAATAAATGATGTAGAATTTGCTTCTTCTAATTTTAGGCAAATAATTGGATTTACTTCTACTCCTCATTCTTTACTTAATACTGAAACTGTAAATATTGCTGGTCTTTCTACTTTCTTCCCTGGATTTGATGGGGATTATGCTGTTGGTGTAAGATCTGATAAGTTTATATTAAATCTAGGGGTAGGTGACACTAGTACAACTGGCATTGTTACTTATTTTTATCTTGCTGGATCCTTAGAGTATCCATATCTTCGTCCTAATGATATTTTAGGAATTGGAACTGAAAAAGTTAAAGTATTAAACATAGATGAGAAGAGTCAAAGAATTAGAGTTCTTAGAGAAGTTGAGAATACAGAAACTGCTGGTATTGCTTATACTAGTGGAAGAGAATTATTTGAAATTCCTAGAAAGTTTAGAGTTGAAGTTGGGTTATCAAAAACTACTAAGTCTTTTGTTTTAAATGATGAATATTATTTCTATCCACCTACTGCTGTAGGATTAGGAACGGTTACAGGTACTGGATATGGGACTACTGTAGTCTTTGGGAACCCTGGAGTGGGAGTTGCCTCTGTTATCCTTGATCCACAGACAATTTACTTACCAAATCATTCATTAAGATTAAATGATAAGGTAACATATCAAACTAATACTGGAACTGCTATTTCTGCGTGGAATGGAATTACTACTAATACCATTGGACCTGCTTATGAACCTTTAACTGATCATGATTTCTTCTATGTTGCTCCTATTACCAAAGATACTATTGGTCTAGGAACTAATAAAGTAGGGTTAGCATCCACTGGAGGAGGTTATGTTGGGGTTGGTACTAATCTTGGATTGTTATATTTTACTGCTGTTGGCACTGGAGATTATCATAGTATCAAGACTTCTTTAGATGATGTATTAACTGGTCAAGTAAGTATTACTACAGTTACAGTTGCTGTATCTACTTCTCATGGATTGAGTGTTAATGATGAGATTTTCTATGATTTAAATCCTGAAGATACTAAAACCATAAGTGTTTTGTATGATGATCATAATAGAAGAATAGTTTTTGATCCTATAAACTTTGTTGCTGGAGATGTTAATGTCTTAAGGAATACTATTACTCTTACATCACATGGGTTTAATACTGGTGATAAGGTAATTTATAAGGCAACATCCCCTATGACTAATCTTCAACATGAAGGGATGTATTTTGTTTTAGTTGATACAGACGATAAGATTAAATTAGTGAAGGATGAAGTAGATTTAAGAACTCAAATTCCTATTGATATATCCAATGCATCTGCTGGAACTATATGTAGAATTAATCCTTTAGTTAAAGTTAATAAGAATCAGACTTTAAAATTTGATTTATCAAGTACTACTTTATCTTTTATATCCAATAGCACCAATTATTCTGCTTTTGATTTAGATTTGTATTCTGATAATGAATTTACTAATGAATTCTTATCAACTAAGAAGACAACTACTTTTGAAGTTACTAAGAGTGGGGATGTTGGAATAACTACTACTGCTAATTTGACATTATCTTTAACTGATGATGTTCCTGATAATTTGTGGTATAAGTTCTCCATTCAAAATCCAGATCTTATCCCAGCAGTTAAGAGTGAAATAGTATTGGATAGAGAGGCTTATGCTTATAATAAAATAAATGCAGTAGATACTGTTTATGATGGCAGACAAACAATTGTAGGAGTTGGTACTACTACGTTTACCTTTAATGTTAAAAAGGTTCCTGTTAAAGCTGGATATGGTGAAACCAATTCAAACTCTACTTATACCACTACTTCTACTACTGCTACAGGACCTATCAATAAGGTAAGGGTTACAAATACGGGATTCGGATATAAAAATCTGCCGGGAATTTCCAGTATTGCTAGTGATTCTGGCACCGGTGCTGTTTTAGAAGCAGATAGTACTAATTTTGGAGCAATATTAAGTACAGAATGGGATGCTAATGGAATTGGATTTGGATATCCATCAGATAAAACATTAAGAGGAGTTGCTAATCTTCCAGAAATTGTAAAAGTAGAACCACTCTCCTCATTTAAGAGTATAGGAATTACTTCTGCTGGTAAAAATTATCTTGTAGCACCAGATTTAGTTGTTATTGATGGATTTACAAAGAAAGTTCTTACTGGAGTTGACATAGAATATAAGTTAGGGGATACTCAAGTAACAATTAAGAATAACACAAAAGGGATTTATAATACTCCTCCAAGAATTCTTCCGGTTAATAATACCAATGGTGTTGGGATTAATTCTTTAACTTATACATCTGCTACAAAGACAGTAAGATTGTATCTTAACACTACCTTTAGTAATGCCTCTGATTTCCCCTTTAAAGCAGCGGAAACAGTTTATGTTGAAAATATTAATGTTGGAGTTAATACTACTGGTCAGGGTTATGATTCTGCTGATTATGATAATGCTTTCTTTGAACTTACAGCAGTGGCTCCTCAGTTAGGGGGAACAGGAGCTTATATTGAATATAGTTTAGAAGATTATCTGGGTACAGATGAAAATCCTGGAACAGTTTTATCTCAGACATCTTATGCTAGAGTGATACCTACAGATCAATTCCCTATCTTTGAGTCTGTACTTCAAAAGAATAATTTTGCTGTTGGTGAAAGCGTAACTGATGATAGTGATAATGTGGGAGTTGTTGAATCTTGGAATAATAAAACTGAATTCTTAAAGGTATCAGTTGATAAAGAATATACTCTTGGCGACACAATAAAAGGATTAAGTTCTGGTACTCAAGGGGTAATTGGAAGAAGATTTGATTTTGATGCTGAAATTAAGATTGGAGCTGGAGCAACAATAATAAATGGATGGCAAAATAGTGTTGGAGTTTTAAATAATAGTCTTCAAAGACTTCCAGATAATCAATATTATCAAAACTTCTCTTATTCAATTAGTTCCAAAGTACCATTTGAAACATGGAATGATCCTGTAAGTATATTAAATCATCCATCTGGATTTGATAAGTATGCAGATCTTCAAATAGTAAGTGAGCAGACTAATTCTGCTATTCCCCTTGCCGATCAAACTAATGTTGAGGTTGTAGTAGATTGTATTAGTGAAGGAGATTTAAATTGTGTCTATAATTTTGACTATGTTACCGAATCTACTGTTTTCATTAATGGTGGAGCATTCTCAGATAAGATACTATTTGATAATAGGATTATTTCTGATTACTATGAATCTGTTGGAAATAGAGTATTAAGTATTGATGATTTTAGTTCATCATTTAATAGTAATGAAGGAACTCAGAGATATAGTACTATTGGAGCAGGAAATTCTAATTATAGCTTTAATAAAGTCTTAACTTATGCAAGAGATAGAAGTTATACCGATGAAAGACAATTTGCTATAGTTGATGTGCTACAAAATGAAGCACAAGGATATGTTAATCAATATGCTACATTCGAATCTGTTGATGGATTAGGGTATTATAGTTACCAAGCCAGTGGTGATGGTTGGGATTTAACTTTCTATCCTTCTAATTTTGAGACTAGAACTTATGATATTTCTACTCTTAATTTTAGTATTCTTAATAATTATAGTGGAATAACAACTACTGCTCAATTAGGAGATGTTGTTAATATTAGTAGTGGAGTATCTACAGTTTCTGCAGGATCTTCAGGTAATCTAGTTTCTATTTCTTCTACTTATAGAGCAGCAAAATTATTAGTTCAACTTCAAGATAGTAGTGATAATTATAATGCAATGGAATTCAATATGATCCATGATGGATCAATTGTATTCTTACAGGAATATGGAAGTATTGATAATGTGGATAGTCCAGTATTTACTGGGTTTGGTACATTTAATGCCTTTATTGATGGAGAATCAAATGTTAAAGTAGACTTTATTTCTGGATATTCTGCGGAACTTACTGCTAATGCTTCCATAGTGGCGATTGCAGATACGGCAACAGGGATTGGAACTTATTCTCTTACTACTGGAAAACTGGATTCAAGTTATACTGCAATAGCAGCAACTACTGCTCCTATAGCCAATACCATTAAGAGTTTTGATGCTCCATATGATGCTGGTTATTATATTGTTTCAGTTAAGGATACTACTAATAATCTCTATGAAGTATTTGAATTTGCTGCTATTAAACAAGGAGATGATCAAGAAGAAGTTTACATTGATTGGGGAAATGTATCTACAGGGGCTAGCATAGGTCAAATTAGTTGTGGTACAACTTCTTCATCAGATACTGTTCTTGATATTAAGTATACACCTAATACATCTACTGCAGTTCAAGTAAGAACACTTGGTATTGATCTTCAAGTCTTTAATGATAATGACAATGATAGTTCAATGCCTGCAGATAATGTTATAATTCATGGTAACTATGGTAGTTATAGTGGAACATTATTAGATCTTCAGACTCAATTTGCCCTTAACCATGATGGAAATGCAATCTTTAAGAGAATATTTGATGGAAGTGATTCTGGTATTGCAGATTCAACATCCAATTATGTAAGAATTGCAGATCATTATTGGGTAACTGGTGAGAATGTAACTTATGGTTGGCCTGGTACTGGAACAACCATGGCAATTGGTGTTGCTTCAACTAATCTTTCTGGAGTAACAACTGATAAATTACCTTCTGATCTTTATGTTGTTAAAGTAGATGATGGAAGATTGAGATTTGCTGCTAATGCTGAAGACGCTTTAGCTACTATTCCTAGTGTTTTTGAATTGAATGCAGTGGGTGTAGGAGAATCTCATACTATTATTTCGAAGAAGCAAAATACAAAAGCATTATTAGCTATTGATAATATGATTCAATCTCCTATAGTAGCTACAGCAGTTACTACCAGTTTGAATGAAAGTATTGTCTTCCAAGATAAGTTCCTTCTTAGTGGAATTACTTCTTTTGCTTCGGAAGATTTGATTCAGATTGATAATGAGATTATGCTTATAGAAAGCATTGGTGTAGGAGCTACTTATAGAATAGAAGTTGAAAGAGGTAAGATGGGAACTGCTATTGCAGTTCACACTACTGGTGCTCAAGTTACTAAGATGTCTGGTAATTATAATATTGTTGAAAACACTCTTAATTTTTCTCAAGCTCCCCATGGCAATACTCCATTAAGTAGTACTACAAATCAACCAGATGATAGGGATTGGGTAGGTATTACTACAAGTTCTACATTCCAAGGTAGAACATTTATGAGACGTGTAGCTGAGGGAACTGACCAAGAGACATATTCTAATAATTATATCTTTGATGATATTTCCACTCAATTTACAGGAATCAAGTCTGACTTTATTTTACAATCTGATGGTTCTAATGCTACTGGATTCTCTACAAATAATGGGGTTATTTTAATTAATGGAATATTCCAACTTCCTAAGGGAGAACAAGCAGCAGAGCATACTTATGAAATGGTTGAGTCTGCAGGTATTACTACTCTTACCTTTACTGGAGATTCTGGAGTAGCTCATGGATACAATCCTAATAGAACAGAATTTCCAAGGGGAGGAGTAATTGTTTCTGTAGCTTCTAGTGCTGGATTTGCATATCAACCTTTGGTTGCAGCAGGAGCAACTGCTGAGGTAGGGTCTGCAGGTACTGTTACTACTGTTAGTATTGGTAATACTGGATCTGGGTATAGATCTGGGGTTCAAACAGTTAAGGTGGGCATTCAAACAGTAAGTGTTGGATCCTCTAATCCTATTCAAATTGGAACAGCAGGAATAACAGATGGTCATATTACTTCAGTTGCTATTACTACTGATCCAGTATTCTATATTCCTAGGTCTGTGGCTGGAGTTGCTTATAGTTCTACAAGTGGAATTACTACAGTAACTACTAATTGGAGGCATAATTTAAATGCTGGAGATGAGGTTCTCTTATCTGGTATTGCATTTACTTGTGAATATGCTTCTTCAGTGGCTGTGGGTGTTGCAACTTACACCAATACTAGTGGTGTAATGACAGTTACTACTTCTACTGCTCATGGATTATCTACCAGTAAGACTAAGGATTTCGTTGTTCTTACTGGATTAGGATTTACTTGTAATATTGATTCTGGTGTTAGTACTCATTTCTATCCAAGAGCACAGGATCCATTCTATAATACTGCTGTTTCTATTGCTTCAACTACTGCTACTACTATTACTCTTGATGTTGGATATGCTAATGCTGGTCAGCAATATACTCATACTTGGAAAGGGGGAACAGCATCTGATGCAATCCAAAGTGGTGGTAATTATGGACACAAGTTTGTAAGGTCTGAGGATAATTCAGTACTCGCAAATTCTGGATCTACATTTACACCTAAGAATGTTGCTTATACTCCATCTACTGGAATAGTAACTATGACTATACCAAGTCATGGTCTTACAACATCTAATAGTGTTAAGATTGATCCTAATTCTTTGACACTTACGTGTGCTATGGATGCTCACAGAACTGAGCATACTTATCCTAGAACAAGTGATCCTATTGCAGGAATCTTTACTGCAATCACTACTGCAACTACAGATACTATTGGATTTAATGTTGGTGTTTCTACTATTGTAAATCACAGCATTACAACTGCCACTTATAATGCATCTAGTGGTATCATGACAGTTACTATTGGTGCTCATACTCTTAAGACAGGAACTAGTGTCAAGATTGCTGAAGAATCATTGACATTTGCTTGCTCTAGAGATGGGTATGCTACTGATCACAAATATCCAAGAAGAGGAGATCCTTTCTTCAATGGAATGAAGGTTCTTAATGTTAATAGTACCAGAGAATTTGAAGTAAATGTTGGAACTTCAACTGTACCCACTTTCTATAAGACTGGTGGTAGAGTTCAACCAGCTATTATTGCTCCTAGACAGGGAACTAGCAGTGCTGGAACAGGAATTGCTACAGGAGTAGATCCTGCATTCAATGGTACTCCTGTTAATAGGATTCTTAGTGATACTAAGTTTGAAGTTAATGTTGGAATCTCTACTAGAGATCATCTTTATGCTAGAGGTGGAACTGTTAAGAAGCCAGCTTATGTGGTAATTGATGATCCCCTAAGTTATGATAATATTCCCCTTCAGTATAGCAATGATTCTCAAACAGGTGCTGGTCAAAGTGCTACCGTAAACATTGTAGTTGGTCAGGGATCTAGTGTTACTTATTTTGAAGTTGAAAGTTGGGGATTTGGATATGGTAATGGAGAAATACTAACAATTCCAACAGGAGGAACTACTGGTATTCCTACAGATACTACCACTAATATATTTGCAGAATTTACTTTAGAAATTGAAGATACTTATACTGATAAGTTTAATGGTTGGTCTTTAGGTCAATTGCAAGTTTTAGATAAATTAGATTCTCAGTTCGATGGAACTACTAAGGCATTTAGAATTTCTGTTAATGATGAACCAATTTCTATTCAAGCCGCTAAAGGATCTAGTATTGATGTAGAAGATACTCTTATAGTCTTTATTAATGATGTTCTTCAAGAACCTGGGGCTGCATATGAGTTTAATGGAGGAAGTGTTATTACCTTTGCAGAAGCACCTAAGGGTCCTAATATGACCAATGGTAATGTAGCAGTTGGTGATAGTTGTAAGATTCTCTTCTATAAAGGAGCTGGAGATGTTGATGTTGTATTCAAAGATGTTCTTGAAACAGTCAAGAAGGGTGATACTTTAGATATTAACTATAATCCATTAATGGATCAAACAGTAGTTCTTGATGAGGATCCAAGAGTTGTTACAGGCATTAATACTGTTGATGCAGTTGAAACTAATCTTTATAATGGACTTGGTATTACTACAGATCCTACTATTTCTAGACCAGTTACTTGGTGTAGGCAGACAGTTGATATTATGTCCAATAATACTAAGATTGGAAAAGATAGACCTCATTATGAACCACTTATTCGTCCTTCAGCATATTTGCTTCAATCAGTAGGACTTGGGACTACAGCAATGTATGTTAATGATTTGATTCCTGCTTTCAATGCAGATAATGAAATAGAAAGTGCAACTCAACGTGGTGAATGGCAAAATATCATTGAAATAAATGATCAGGATACATTAACAGGAGCAGCAGCCACAGCTCTAGTATCAGCAGGAGGAACTATTTCTTCTATTGTACTCAGTAACGGTGGAATTGGATATACAGTAGCACCTGTTGTTACTATCTCTAATATTGTAGGTGGTGGTGATAGTACTGGAGTTGGACTAGCAACTGCAGTTGTAAGTACTGCTGGAACTGTAAGTTCCATTGTAATCAGTTATGGTGGAACTACTACTGGCTCAGCATATACTTCTACTAATCCACCTGCAGTTCTTATTGAACCTCCTAATGTGGTAAGAGAGAAATTGAATGTTAGTTCTTATTCAGGTGACTCTGGAGTAATTGTTGGAGTGGGAACTACAACTTCCGGAACACAACAACAATTCTATTTTGATCTCTTTATTCCTCAAGGATCTTATCTGAGAGATACAACTTATGTTGGAACTGCTGTAACAGTGAGTGGAATAGGTACAGATGATTATTTTGTAGCTTTTGACACTAATGCTTCTATTGGTAGTACATTTGCAACTGAATCTGGTGATGGTACTACTACAGTTGGAATTGGAACTACACAACTTGATGCTGTATACAGGGTTAAGAGTGTAGAAACAAGAACTATGGCTAATGTGACTGCTGGTTCAACTATAGGATTCTCTACTGATGTGAGAAGAGTATTTACCAATGTTGATAGTTATAATACTGGAATTGCATATACAACCTCTCCTTACATAGGGCAGTTTAGTTGGGGTAAGATTCAAACAAAAGTAAGAACCAGTCCTAGAACTTTTGATGCTCATACTATGACAGGAATTGGTACTCCTGGAAGTGGAATTTCCACATCTAGTGTAGTAAGAAGATTTAATGCCCTTAAGTATAAAGCTTACACCTAAAAAGTGTAATAAATAAGAAAAAAGTCCTATAAAAATGGCAGCGATAATTACTGATCAACTTCGTATATTAAACGCAAAGAATTTTATTGCTGGAGTTCAAACCAGCACTAATTCTTATTATGCGTTTATTGGACTGCCTAATCCGGCAGATAATCAAAGTAATTGGGATGCTAGCCCTCCTACTCCGGAAGATAGTTTGAATAATGCCAATGAAGATTGGGATACTATGATGGCTGTCAAGAAGGTTAATACATCAGATGTTAGTCAAGTAGTTAATAAGAACACTTGGTCATCTGGTGTTACTTATGATATGTGGAGAAATGATATTACTATTGATAATCAATCTCAACCATCTGGTGTTTCTGACATTTATTCAGCAAAATATTATGTTATAAATGCAGATTATAGGGTTTATATTTGTTTATATAATAATTCTAAACCAGAAAATAATCATAGAGGAGGACCTTCTTTAGATGAACCTACTTTTACTGACTTAGAACCCAGAGCAGCAGGAACTAGCGGAGACGGTTATATATGGAAATATCTTTATACTATTAAACCAAGTCAAGCTATTAAGTTTGATTCTACTAATTATACCCCAGTTCCTAGTGAATGGTCCACTAATACTGAAGATGCTGCTGTAAGGCAAAATGCCAATACAAGTGGCCAAATTAAAATTGTAACTATTAGAAGTCGTGGAGCTGGTTTAGGAACTGCCAGATCCTATACTAATGTTCCTATTAATGGAGATGGTGCTGGAGGAAAGGCAACTGTTGTTGTCAATTCTGATTCTAAAATTGATTCAGTAACTATCTCAAATGGTGGATCTGATTATTCTTTTGGAACCTTAGATTTAGAATCAGGTGGTCTTCCTACAGGAACTACTATTCCTGAATTTAATGTTATTATTCCTCCTCCTGGTGGTCATGGAGCAGATATCTATAGGGAGTTGGGTGCTTATAATGTTCTTTGTTATGCCAGGTTTGAAAATGACACAGAAAATCCTGATTTCATCACTGGTAATCAATTTGCTAGAGTAGGATTAATAGAAAATCCTAAATTATTTAATTCTGATAGTATATACACTGATGATAAAGGTAGTGTAGCATATGCAGTAAAATTAACCGGAGTTGGTTACAGTGAAGCCACATTTACTCCAGATAGTCATTTTACCCAAACAGTTGGTTTAGGGTCCACTGCTGTTGGAAGAGTCATTGCATATGAACAAATCACAGGGGTATTGAAGTATTGGCAGGATAGAGCTGAAGCTGGATTTACTACAGCTGGAATAGCAGTTACAAATCCAACATATGGATTTACCTTAAATAGATTTACCGCCGGTATTACTACTGGGGGAAGTTATAATGTTGTTCCAACCACTGGTAATACTCTCGCTATTGAAACATCCTTTACGGATAATAAAGTAGTAATAAATAATAGAGATTATTATCTGGGACAAGATTTTACTTTAGGGGTCGCTCAACCAGAAATCCAAAAATATTCTGGTAATATTATCCATGTGGATAATAGACCATCTGTTACAAGGTCCTCCTCCCAAAAAGAAGACGTAAAAATTATCTTGCAGTTCTAAGAAATCATGCCACAGGAAACTAATCTTAATGTTGCTCCTTACTTTGATGACTTTGATGCGCAGAGCAATTACTATAAAGTACTATTCAAGCCTGCTTATCCAGTTCAAGCAAGAGAATTAAACAATCTTCAATCGATTCTTCAAGATCAAGTTGAGAATGTAGGTAACCACTTCTTTAAAGAAGGTGCAAAAGTTATCCCGGGACAAACAACTTATCTAAGTAGTTTTCATGCGGTACAAATTGAACCTCAATTTACAGGTCTTTCAGTTTCATTATATTTAAATCAAATAGTTGGTAAGATAATTACAGGTCAAACATCTGGTATTACTGCTAGAGTTGTAGACTTTATTACAGATGAGGTATCAACTAGAGGGACTTATACTTTATATGTTGATTATATAGAATCCAGTAGTACAGATTCATCAACTGAAACATTTTTTAATAATGAAGTTCTTGAGACTAATGAGACTATTAGCTTCTCCAATACTTTTATATCAGGTGGAGAAGGTTTTGCTCAAACTCTTACAAATGATGCGACTTCAGTAGGTTCTGCTTTTGGAATAAGTGATGGAGTATATTTTTTAAGGGGTTGTTTTGTAGATGTTTTTAATGAAATCCTTATTCTGGATCAATATACAAATTCTCCTAATTACAGAATAGGATTATATGTTAAAGAAGAGATAATTACTTCAGAGAGTGATAGACAATTAAATGATAATGCCCAAGGATTTAGTAATTTTACTGCTCCAGGTGCTGATAGATTAAAGATTTCAGCAACTCTTACTAAAAAAGATCTTAATGATTTTGACGATCAAAATTTTGTCCAAATAGCTGAAGTAAGACAGGGTATTTTAAGGGAAATTGATAAGGGTGGCCTTTATACACAACAGCTGAGAGATGAATTAGCAAGAAGAACTTTTGATGAATCTGGACATTATTATATTAGAGAATTTGTAACTACAGTAAAAGATAGCTTAAATAATGGATTTGGGAATAGAGGAATTTATAATGCGGATCAACTTACAGACGGCGGATCAAAACCCAGTGAATCTTTAGCATTATATAAAGTATCTCCAGGAAAAGCTTATGTAAGGGGATATGAAATTGATAAAAATTATCCTACATTTTTAGATTGTCCTAAGCCAAGAACTACTAATACTTTAGAAACTCAAGCTGTTAATTTTGGTTTTGGTCCTACAGTTAGGGTTAACAGAGTAACTGGAGCACCACTTATAGGATTTGATACTAGTACTACTCTAAGTTTGAGAGATCAAAGAGTAGGAGTAGGATCTATGACAGCTCCTGGTAATGAAATAGGAGTTGCTAGGGTTTATGATTTTGAATTAGAATCTGGAGCTTATGATTTACCTAATCCCAATATTAATAGATGGGATTTATCACTTTTTGATGTTCAAACATATACTCAGGTTTCTTTTAAAGAATCTGCTACTATACCAGTTCCTTGTTTTGTAGAAGGGCAATCTAGTGGAGCAAATGGATTTTTAAGATATGCTGTAGAAGTAGGTACTGGATTAACTGTCTATAATACAAAAGGCGATTTTGTTATTGGAGAAAGACTTACTTTTAATGGAATAAGTACAGAAGGAAGAACTGCTATAGCACTTACTTCTTATTCTTTATCAGATGTTGAATCTGTATATGGAGTAGTTTCAAGTGCAGCTACTTTTACATCAGATATTATACCTTCCACAGCAAGAGTAATTGGTATTGCATCAATTGCAGTTTCTAATAGAAGTGTAGCATGGATAGCTGCTAATGGTGGTGGAATAGCTACAGTAACATCTCCAAACTTTACTTGGCCTGGTATTGTAACAACAGGTGATCTTGTAAGTTATAGCCTTCCAGGGCAAGAAGATAGTGCTTTTGCAAGAGTAAATACTGTTAATACTAATTCTATTGGAATAGCAACTGTTGCTAGTGTTGCGGGAATTTGTACTGGTGATTTACCTAAGGTTCCTCAGACAGTTACTAACTTTACTCTTCTTGAAACTAGGTTATCAAATCAAGAAGGATCAGGAAACGATGCCAATAATGAATCTCTTTATAGTGTTTTTCCTAAAAAGAACATAGAATCCATTAATTTGGTAGATTCCACTCTTGATATTAAGAAACAATTTGATGATGTTACCATCAGTACAGCTGGTGAAAGTGGTACTCTTTCTGCTGGTACTAATGAAGTATTCATGAGTTTTGATGAAGAGAGATATGTTTTAATGCGTGGAGATGGAGGAGTTGAGGCTCTAACCGCTGATAAATTAGATTTTGGAACTTCTGGAAATACAGAACTTACATTTAAAGGTCTAGAAGGTCTTCCAGATGGGACTGCAGATAAAGCAGCTAAAGTTATTGCTACTTTGCGTAAGAAAAATATTACATCTAAAATAAAAGTTAGAAATATTGCTGCTACTAGTTTAATTGATAAGTCAACCAATTCAGCATCTGGCACAGATACTGCTGGAGCTATTGCCACTCTTAATGATGGATTGACTTATGGAAATTATCCATTTGGAACTAGAGTACAAGACTCTATAATTTCTCTTAATGTTCCTGATGCAATTACACTTTATGCTGTTTTAGAATCAACAGATACGAGTGATCCATTAACTCCATCTATGACTGTTGGGGAAATGGATGGTCCTACAGCTACAGCTAGTGATTTAATTTTGGGAGAAGAAGTAGTTGGATCTATTAGTGGAGCAAAAGCAATTTATATTAATAAGAGATCTGATACATCTATTGATTTCATTTATGAGAATCAAACAGTATTTACTAGCAATGAACTTATTAGATTTACTGAATCTGGAATAAGTGCTGTTGCATCTGCTATTAGTGTAGGAAGTAAAAATATTACTCAAAACTTTACTTTCTCTAATGGACAGAAGAATACAATTTATGATTATGCAAGAATTACCAGAAAACCAGATGCTCCTGTTCCTGCTAAAAAGATTAAAGCTTGGTATTTGAGTGCTAGTTATAATTCTTCTGATACTGGAGATATAACAACAGTTAATTCTTATAATGAATTAAAGTATGGAACTGAAGTTTCTTCAGTTAATGGGGTAAGGAATACTGATCTTATTGATGCACGTCCTAGAGTTACCGATTTTAGTGTTACTGAAGGTGGAAGATCACCTTTAGAATTCTTAGGTAGAAGTTTTGATGGGGGACAACATAGTGCTAAAAATGTAATAGCAAATGATGAATCTATTGTATTGGATTATAGTTATTATCTTCCAAGAATTGATAGAATTTTCTTAGATACTGAAGGTTTATTTACTATTAGGTATGGAGTTCCTGCAGACAATCCAACACCACCAGAAGGGGTTCCAGGTGCTATAAACATTGCAAATGCATTCTTACCTGCCTACCTCTATAATACTGGCAATGTAAAAATTAAATTCATTGATTATAAGAGATATCAGATGTCTGATATCAATAGGTTAGAACAAAGATTGAGAAATGTTGAGTATTATACTTCTTTGAGTAGATTGGAGAATAGCGTTCTTAGTCAATTCATCCCTGATGCTAATGGTTTGAATAGATTTAAGAATGGATTCTTTACTGACAACTTTAATGATCTTAGTGGACAAGATGGAGGAGTTGGGGTTAGGAATAGTATTGATAGATTAAAAGGTGAACTTCGCCCTTCTCATTATACCACTGCTGTTACATTACAGCTTGGAAGTGATGCTGTTGCTGGTATTGGTACAACTGCAATTAGTTCAGATCAAAGATTTGCTAATATTTTAGGTTCCAACATTAAGAAAAATATTAAGAATGATGGAGATCCATCTACTGTTGTATGTTTAGATTATTCTGAAACTGAATGGTTAACACAACCTTTTGCTACCAGAAGTGAGAGTGTAACTCCTTTCTTAGTAACTTTTTATCAAGGAACTTTAGCTCTTAATCCTACTGCTGATGTTTGGATTGATACTAATCAATTTGAAACTAGGGCAGTTACAATGATGGGATCATTGGAAGGCCTTGCTGGTGCAATGAGAGTTGAATTGCAAGGAGAACCAGGAGCTAGATCTGGAACAAGTCCTATTATTTGGGGTGCATGGGAAACTACTGATGTCAATGTTGACTTTAGTCTAGATGTTAATCAATCCACTGACGTTACTACTTCCAATAGACAGGGTGGAGCTGGTGATCTGGATATGTTAGATGATGATGATTGGAGATCAGAATCTTGGGATGAGAATACTAACTTCCCTGATACCTTCCAAATAGCAGAAGAAACAGTAGCAGACACTATGACTGTTAGTGGTGCTGTTGGAGTTGATCTTAATCAAAGAAGACGGGGAGTTCAAAATACAGTAGTTGAGAAGATTGATACTGAATCATTGGGATCACGAATGGTTAGTCGAGAGATTATCCATTTCATGAGATCTCGTAATATTGAGTTCACAGGAAGAAGTCTAAAACCTTTTACTAGAATTTATTCTTTCTTTGATAATGTTGATGTTACTGAGTTCTGTTTAAGCAAACTACTTGAAATTTCAATGGTTTCAGGAACTTTCCAAGTAGGTGAAACGGTTATAGGTAGAATGCCAACGTTCTCTGAAAATGTTCAAATATCTGCTTCAAGTCTAGCTAGTATTAATTTTGTAGTTGCTCAGTCTAATCATAAGTATGGAAAATTTGATGATCCTGTAGATTTCTTTGATCTTAATCCATATGATAGAAATAATTTGATTCCAGCAAATTATTCAGAAACTTCTACTATTTTGAATGTTGATACTGCTTCTTTAGCCTCTGAACCTCAACCTACTCATCGTGGTTATGTTGCCACTGGAATGATGCTTGTAGGACAGACTAGCGGTGCTCAAGCAACAGTTTCTGATGTGAGATTAATTACAGATCAAGTAGGAACATTGATTGGTTCTTTTAGAGTTCCTGATTCTAGTAATTCATCTAATCCTATATTTGAAACTGGTAGAAATAGATTGAGATTAACTAGTAGCCCAATCAATAGTAAAGTAGAAGGTTTGTTTAGTACTGCTGCAGAAGAAACTTTCTTCTCTCAAGGAGATATTGATAATAGTGAGGAAGTAACATTATCTCTTAGAAATGCAACAGTTACTGTTGACACATCTGCTACCAATCCAAATCTATTACAGGCTAGAGTTATAGGGGATAGAGCTGAAGCTGAGGGATCTAATACAACCAGTGTCACCACTTCTGAATATAGGGATCCTCTTGCTCAATCCTTTACTGTTGATGATGGAGAAGGAATTTTTGTAACTAGCGTAGATATTTACTTCCAGGCAGTTGATTTTACTGGTCCTGTGGAAGTAGAAATCCGTGAAATGGAATTGGGATTACCAATTAATAAGAGAATAGCAGGATCTTTAGTTACTTTGGATCCAACGAATATTATCACATCCACTGATGCTACAGCAGCTACTACAGTAACATTTGATTATCCAGTTTATTTGGGTGGTTCTAGAGAATATGCATTGGTAATTCTTTCTAATGTAACCGATTATAGAGTTTGGATTTCTAGACTTGGTGAATTTGATGTCACATCTTTAAGACCAAGTGTTACCATTACAGGTGATCCAGGTGATACTGTTACAATAGTTGATGTACCCGCTGTAAGAGAACCTTGGGATTATGAAGAATTCGGACTGTCTGGTTTTGGTTTATTAGATATTGAAGCAGCCCAACGTATGGGATATAGTGATCAAGAAATAATTCAACTTAGAGATGATGCAGTCGCTCAGGGAAGAAATGTAGGTAGAGGAGCTAGAGGATTTATTGCAGATTTGGAAGCTCGTATTGCTAGAGAACAGACTGGTGAATTGAGAGGACCTACAAGACAAGTTGCAACTGAATCAGGAGTATCAGTAGTTTCTACACAAACTGTACTTGGATCTCTTTTCAAATCACAGACTGGATCTACTTGGACTCCAAGTCAATTCGAAGATCTTAAGTTTAGGATTAATCGTGCTAACTTTGTTCCTAGTGGAAGTGTTCAATTCTTTAATCCTAATTTGAATGTTGATCTTGAAAGAATGAAGGATAATGCAATAACTGCTATTTCTAATGATGTTAGAGTAGGATTAGGTACTACTGTAGCAGATAGCGGTTTAGTTGCAGGATCTAAGATTACCCAACAGAATACTACTGCTTCTGGTATATTTGTGGGATATGGTGGATCAGCTACAGGTGCTTTAGGATTAATAAACACAGGTATTGGTTATACTCCTTTAGCTGCTGGTCAATCATATGATGCTGTCTCTTTGACTAGTTTGACTGGAAATGGAATTAATGCTACAGCTAATATAACAATTGAAAATGGAGTGGCTATTGCTGCTACTATTAGTGATGGAGGTAAGGGATATATTGTAGGTGATGTTCTGACAGCTACTTCTATTGGAGCTACTACTACTGGAGCTGGTTTAAAACTCTCTGTTACTGATATTAAAGGTCAAAATGAATTAAGATTGGTGGGAGTTCAAGGAGCATTTACAACAACTGTTGGAGATTATTTGAAGTATCAAAATAGTTCTGGTATTTCTACTATTCTTAATTATGCAGTAGGACCTTCAGGTACTGCTCCATCTGCTATTAGAGTTGATACTGATGGTCTTCACATGAAGGTCTTCCATAGAAATCATGGTATGCATGCTAGTGGTAATGTATCTACTTTGAAAGATATCGCATCTGATGTTTCTTCCACAACTCTTTCTGCTGCATATAATAGTACTTCATCAGCTTCAATTAGTGTTGCCAGTACTGCTAATTATGGAAGTTTTGAAAATATTTCAGTTGGTTCTACTAATCCTGGTTTCGTGAAGATCGGTGAGGAAGTTATCAAATACACTGGAGTTTCTAATAACACTTTAACTGGTATTACTAGAGCACAAGAAAGCACTGTTGCTGCTAATCATTCACAAAATGATCAAGTCTATAAGTATGAAACAGATGGAGTTTCCTTAAGAAGGATTAATACAAATCATAATCTTAATGAAGTAACTGTGAGTGATCCAATTACTCTGGATACTTATTATGTTAAGATTGATATGTCTACAAATGGTGAGAATAGAACAGGCGCAGCAGGTAGTCTACCAGCACTTAAATTTAATGAGACTAAATCTGTGGGAGGAGTTAATGGTAGTGCAACTTATAACATACCATTTGAAGAAGTAATACCCACCTTTAATGCTATTACTCCATCTGATACTAATATTGTTTCATCTATAAGAACTGTTACAGGTACTAGTATAGATGGAAGTGAATCTTCCTTTGTTGATAAGGGATTCCAAGATATTACTATTAATAGACCAAATTATTTTGATTCTCCAAGAATTATTGCTTCTAGAGTTAATGAAGAAACCTATCTTGGTGCTCTTCCAGGTAATAAGTCTCTTACTGTGAATATGAATTTCAGTACTGCTAATCCTAAATTGACTCCAATGGTTGACTTAGATCAATCATCAATTAAATTGATTACCAATAGGGTTAATTCTCCAATAGAGAATTTTGCAACCAATTATAAAGTGAAGACAGTAGTAGATGATCCTTGCAGATTCTTCTATGTTACTAAGAATATTGTATTGGATAATCCTTCTACTTCCCTTAAGGTTATTTTAGATGGTTATGTTAATACTGCTAATGATTTAAGAGTATTTTATGCTCTTAATCAAGATGTTGTAGTGGCTGACGCTGTATTTGTTCCTTTCCCTGGATATGATAATTTGGATCAGGAGAGGCCAGGGGTAATTAAGAATATGGCAAATAGTGATGGAACACCAGATAAACCTGTTCCTAAAATTGACTCTTATCAACCAGCTCCATTGGGTGGATTATTCAGAGAATACCAATTCACTGTTGATAGATTGCCAGCCTTTAATTCTTTTAGAATTAAGATTGTGGGAACCAGTACTAATCAAGCTTTTGTTCCTAGAGTAAGAAATCTAAGGGTTCTTGCATTAGCATAATGGCATTAATTAAAGTCAAGGATCATGAAGGTCTTTATAAGGATAGTTTTACAGGAGCTGTCGTTAATAAAGATGCTTCTGGTTATCAACAATATGTTCAAAATAGAGAAAAACTTCTTTCAGATAAAGAAAGGTTGGATTCTATTGAAAATGATATAAATGATATTAAAACTCTGCTTATTAAATTCTTAGAATCAAATGGCAAATAAAAACATTACTTTTGATCCGAATGCTGGAGTAGCATATGGCGCTAACGTAACTATTAATACGGGAGCAACTTTTGAGGAAACTTTTAAAGTTAAGAATGTAGATAAAACTAATTTTGATTTTACTGATTATAGTGGATCTTCTCAAATGAGAAAGAGTATTGGAACTGGATCCACTACTCTAGCAGCAGCTACTTTTACTGTAGGATTTACCAGTGCAGCAGCAGGAGAATTCAAAATTTCATTAGATGCTAGTGGCACTAGTGGGTTATCTGGAGGTAGATATGACTATGATATTTTAGTTAAAGCAGGTGGGGCTACTGAGACTATTCTCAATACTGGTGTTGCTTTGGGTCACACTGTGGGTGTTGGAAGTGTTAATCTTATACTTAATAAAGTAACAGATGTAGCAGTTGGTGATTCAATGTCAGTAGGTTCAGCACTTACTACCATTTACGTTACAGGTATTGCTATTACTACTAGCACTGTAACAATTGGATCTGCACACACACATTCAGCTCAAATTTTACCAGGAACTGCAGTTACCTTTACTAGAGCTGGTACAGCAGCATCCACTTATAGGATTGCCTCAGGAAATGTATTAGTTCTATCGGGAGTTTCCTCGGCACCCTAAATAATAAAAAAGTTATAGTGTATAATGGCGCAACCTACTACACGATCAGAATTTAAAGAATACGTGCTAAGGAAGTTAGGTGCTCCTGTCATCGACGTTAACCTTGCTAGTGAGCAATGCGAAGATTTAATTGATGATGCTCTGCAATTCTTTTATGAAAGACATTTTGATGGTGTTCGGAGAACCTATTTAAAATATAAAGTAACCCAGGATGATAAGGATAGAGGTAAAGCATTTCCTCCTGGAGCTAATCCTACTGGTAACCAGACAGGTATAACAACTACCACTGTTACCGAAAGTATGCCTACTAAAGGTAGTACAGAGTTTTCATGGTATGAGAATAGTAATTATATTCCGGTTCCACCCCACATTATAGGGGTTGAAAAAGTAATGCAATGGGATAACGCTCAATCTATAAGCGTTAGCAATATGTTTAGTTTTAAATATCAGTTATTTTTGAATGATATTTATTATTGGGGACAAACTGATTTATTGTCATATTCTATGGCAATGACTTATTTGGAAACTATGAATTTCCTGTTGAATACTCATAAACAAATTAGATTTAATCAGAGACAGGATAGATTATACCTGGATGTTGATTGGGATCAATTTAGTGTAGGTGATTTTATTATTATGGATTGTTGGAGAACTGTAGATCCTGCTGATTCTCCAAGGGTGTGGAATGATTCTTTTTTAAAACCCTATACTACTGCATTGTTTAAAAAACAATGGGGTCAAAATCTTATCAAGTTCCAAGGTGTAAAACTTCCGGGTGGTATTGAATTTAATGGAAGGCAACTTTATGATGATGGACAAAGAGAAATTGATGAGATTAAACAAAGCATGCTTAGTACTTATGAACTTCCACCTTTAGATATGATAGGTTAGTGCAATGGTACTTAATCCATACTTCCTCAATGGTTCTAGAGCTGAACAAGATCTACTGCAAAATCTTATAGATGAACAGTTGAAGATGTATGGCGTGGACGTATATTATATGCCTCGTAAATATGTTTCTCAAACTACTGTTATAAAAGAAGTTATTGAGTCAAAATTTGATGATGCTTATCCACTTGAAGCCTATGTGGACAATTATGAAGGATATGGTGGTCAAGGAACTGTCCTTTCTAAATTTGGAATTCAAGAACAAGATGATCTTACTTTAATTATTTCTAGAGATAGATGGGAAACTTATATCCAACCTTTAATTAAAAATTTAGGGAATATAGAATTATCAACCAGACCAAAAGAGGGAGATCTTATATATTTTCCTTTAGGAGATAGACTATTTGAAATTAAATATGTAGAGCATGAGCAACCTTTTTATCAGCTAAAGAAGAATTATGTTTATCAATTAAGATGTGAACTCTATAGATATGAAGATGAAACTATAGATACTGGTATCGATACTATTGATGATGAAATAGAACAACTAGGTTATATTCAGACTCTTACATTAATAGGAGCAGCAACTACTGCTGCAGCTACAGTTTCTATAGCAAGCAGTGGTGCTATTAATAGTATTTCTATTACTAATATGGGTAATAATTATACTATGCCACCCATTATTGGATTCTCTTCTGCACCATCTGGAGGAACAACTGCAGCAGGTATTGCGTCTATAACTAATGATTATATTAATTGTGATGGATTGTTCGGTGGTAAGGTAGCAGCAATTCTCCTTACTAATGCAGGTTCTGGATATACAGAAGCTCCTACTATAAGTATTCAAGGTGGAGGAGGTACTGGAGCTGCTGCTACTGTTGGAATTGCTACTACTACTGGATCTATTCAAACTATTAGTATTGCAAGCACTCCAGGTGCTGGTTATACTGCTAATCCATCTATAATATTTGGGGATCCTGGAACTGGATATACTGCTACTAATGATTATGGATATGGTATAGCACATGCCAATACTGCAGGTATATTAACTAATGCATACATTGTTAATCCTGGAACAGGATATAGTAGTGTTTCCTTCACTGGTATTGCAACTGTGTCAAATCCTGCTGGAATAGGTGCTACTATGGGTAAAGGAACATTCCTGTTCAATGAAGTAGTTAAGGGTATTGATACAGGAACTGAAGCACGTGTTAAGGAATGGGATGCTGATAATAATACTTTGGAAATTGGTATTGTGGCAGGAACATTTGGTGCTGGAGAAGTAATTATTGGTCAATCCTCCGGAGCCACCTATACTATTAGAACAGTTAATACTGATGATTTAGTAGATCCATTTGCTGATAATGATGTGATTGAATCAAATGCAGATGATATTATAGATTTTAGTCAGACTAATCCTTTTGGAATGCCTTAGTTAAAAAGTTGTTAAATAGTACTATATCCCTATAGTAGGAAAATGTTTGAGTATTTTTATAACGAGATCTTTAGATCCGTTATTATTTCTTTTGGTTCTCTTTTTAATGGATTAGAAATCAAGCATAAGAATAATGATAATACCGTAAGTGTTATCAAAGTTCCTCTCGCTTATGGACCAACTCAAAAGTTTCTTGCTAGATTGCAGCAGCAAGCAGATTTAAATAAACCTATTCAAATGACTCTTCCAAGGATGTCATTTGAATTTAATGGTTTACAATATGATCCTACTAGAAAAGTTACTCAGACACAACAATTTTATGTAACCAATCCATCAGATGGAACTCAAGTTAAGAAAGCTTATCTTCCAGTTCCATATAATATGAATATAGAATTAAGCATCATGTGTAAGTTAAATGATGATGCTTTACAAATTACAGAACAAATAATACCATATTTTCAACCAGCATATCAAATACCTATTAAATTTTTGACTGGAGATAATGCTAACGATAAAAAAGATGTAGCTGTTAATCTTGATAATATTACCATGGAAGATGATTATGAAGGAAATTTTGATACTAGAAGAGCATTGGTTTACACTTTAAGATTTACTGCTAAAACTTATCTTTATGGTCCTGTCAGTGATGTATCTAATGATGTTATTAAGAAGGTTCAAATTGGATATGTTGCTGGAAGCAGAGGATCTGGTACATATGATAGAGATATTACATATTCAGTTACTCCCAAAGCAACTAAAGATTATGATGGCGATGATAAGACATATGTTACTGAAAATATTGATTTGACTGAAACTGTTATTACTGTTGCCAATGCAGAAGCACTTACAGTTAATACTAACATCTATATTGGTCAGGAGAATATTTACATTGATAAGATCTCTGGAAATGATCTAACAGTTAAGAGAGGTCAGTATAATACTGCTCCTCAAGAACATGTTTCTGGTGCTAAAGTTTATGAGATTACTAGTGCTGATGCTGATCTCATTGAGGTTGGTGATGACTTTGGATTTGATGGAAGTGTATTTTGAGGAATGAGCTATGCATGATGTAACTGATGTCGTAGTAGAACCAACAGAAAATGTAGGGATACAAAAACCCGATAGACTTACTAAAAACGACATAGAAAAGGACTATGAGTATACAAGAGGAAATTTATACTCTATCATTGAGAAAGGACAAGAAGCAATTAATGGAATTCTTGAACTTGCTCAAGAGAGTGAAATGCCGAGAGCATACGAAGTTGCAGGACAACTAATAAAAAGTGTTTCTGATGCCACTGACAAGTTGATGGATCTTCAGAAGAAATTAAAAGATGTTAATGAAGAGAAAGAATCTAAAGGTCCAACAAATGTTACTAATGCATTGTTTGTAGGATCTACTGCAGAATTACAAAAACTTCTTAAAGGTCAGACTGTATCTAAATAGAGGAGGGAGAGAAATCCCGAAGTATCATTACTAATAACTAAGAAATGTCAGATATTAATGACGAAAACCTGCCTTCAATAGAAGATTATTCTGACAGTTCAGATGATTTGCCATCTATTAATGATTTTTTAACAGAAGAAGAATTACCATCAGTTAAACAGTTTGTTAATCCTGAGGAAGTAGAAGAGGATAGCCAAACTATTGAAGATGCAGACGGAAATGCTTTTATAGAAGTTATTGACGTAGTAAAAGCACCAGAATGGGCTGAATTAGTTCGGATGGTTAATGATGTCAGGGAAAGTATTCCTGACATTCCAGAAGTAAAATATTATGATGAAGAGCTAAAACAACTCGCAGAGCATATTGAGCAAGTAAGAGCAAATATTCCAGAAGTTAAAAGTTATGATGATGAAGTACAATCTATATGTGAACAAATAGATCTTTTAAGGACATCTGTAAGGGATCTTCCTGAAGTAAAATATTATGATGAACAAATTGATAGTATTGAAGATAAGATAGATTTTATTCAACAAGAGGTAACAAATCTTCCAGAACCAAAATATTATGAAGATGATTTTGTTCTTATAAGAGAAGAGATTCAGAAAGTTAGAGAAGAGGTTGTTCCTGATTTTACTTGGATAGGAAAAACTTTTAAAGATTATGAATTAAATATTACTTCCATAGGTGATAGAGTAGATTCTTTTAACACAAAGATAAATTCAGATATTAATGCATTATCAGAATCTTTTGATATAAAAGATTTTGAAAGTAGAGTTAAAATTAATGAAGTAAAGGATAATTTAGAAAAAGTAAAAAATGATATATCTAAAGAATTAAAAGAATGTTCTGTAAGAATATGGGATCATCATAATCAATTTAAAGATGATGATAGAAAATTAAAGAAAAATATACTTAGCAAATTAAATGAAACAAGACAAAACATTGAGAACAAAATAAATGAAAGTAGTAACCAATATTATGAATCAAATAAAGAACTTAAATCATATTTTGAAGGATTAAAAGAAGAAATAGCAAATCTTCCTGAAGTAAAATATTATGATGATAATATTCATAGTATAGAGAAAAATGTATCATCTTTATCTTCTAAGATGGTTGGATTTGAAAGTGAATATAGGACAACAACTAGTAGCCTCTCAGAGTTATCAAAATTAGTTGAAACTATAAAGTCAAATCAAAAAAAATTAACAGAGCAACAACAAACTTTTGATGAAACCGATTATGCTACTATAGGGGATTTAGAAAAGAATTATAAAGTATTTGTTAATAGGGTTCAACAACAACTTTCTTCAATTGGTGGTGGTGGCGCTGTTGAATTACAATATCTTGATGATATTGTAGGTATTGCTACAAATATAGATGCATATGATGGAATGTATCTGCAGGTTGATACTTCTCTTTCTAGTGCTAGTGGACATAAATTTATTTTCACAGAAGTTTCAACTGCAGGTGCTGCTGGAACTTGGGCAACTGATAATGTTGGTGTTTTCACTAGTAAGTATGTTGGCATTAACACTACTGCAGCAAAGGAAGAATATCCTTTATATGTGGCTCCAACAGGATTAGCCAATACAACAGTTGTTGCTTATTTTGATGGGGATATTTCAGTTGGTGGAACTATCTTTAAAGAAAATATAAAGAATGTAGATTCTGTTGGTATTGTAACTGCTGGCCAAGGATTTAGAGCAACTGCTGGTGGTATTCACATACAAGCAGGTGTATCTACTTTTGAAGCAGGAGCAGGTGTTGGAACAGTTCATGTTGGAGTTGGTACTACTGCACTGATAGTTGATGGAGATGCAAGAGTAACTGGTATCCTTACCATTGGTACTGCTTCTATTACTATAGATGGTACTAATAATCAAATCACTGTTGGTGATGAAGATGTTACTATTACTAATTCTGCTGTTACTATTGGTGCTGGTGTAACAATTAGTGCTACTGCTTCTGGTATTAACTCTGCACCTAATGTTCTTTATGTTGCTAAAGATGGAGATGATACTAATAATGGAACATCTATAGATAATGCCTTTTTAACAATTGCTGGAGCAGTTGGAGCAGCATCTTCAGGAACTACTATTAAAGTTCTTTCCGGAAAATATACTGAATCCAATCCTATAGAAGTGGGAGCTTTTATTTCTATTGTTGGTGACGATCAAAGAACTGTACAAGTAAGTCCTAGCACTACTAATGATGATATTTTCCATGTAAGGAAGGGATGCAAGCTTGCTAATATGACATTTAAAGACCATGTATTCCCTGCTGCAGCAGTTGGGTTTCCAACTTCAGAAATTGCAGAGAATGTAGGTGGTGGAAAGTGGAAAGGACCTTATATTCAAAATTGCACTAGTGATACTACTACTGGTAAGGGAATTTATATTGATGGGGATCAAGCAAGATTATTGAAAGCAATGAATGTAGACGCCTTTACTCAATATAATGAGGGTGGTGTTGGTGTTGCTGTTACTAATGGAGGATTTGCTCAATTAGTTTCACTCTTTACTATTTGTTGTAATGAGGCAGTCACTTGTCATAAGGGTGGTCAAGCAGATATTGCCAATAGTAATAGCAGTTTTGGTACTTATGGATTGGTAGCCAAAGGAGTTAGTGATTTACAGTATACAGGTGTTGTTACTTCTACTGCTGCCATATCTCAAAAAGAAGCAGTGCTTAATATAAGCACTGACACTTTAAATGTATCTGGTTTTGTTTATACTGCTGGTAATGGAATAGCCACTGTTACTACTAGTAGTGCTCATGGATTCCAAGTAGGTATGGGTGTTACTCTTTCTGGTATAGCACTTACTTGTACATATGGACAAAAAACTTATCCTTGGAAGAGACCATTTGTCTTTAATGTGGATTCTGTTCCCAGCACTACTTCATTTGTAATTAATGCTGGTATATCTACTGTTGCTCATACTTATGTTTCTGGAGGAACAGCTAAGATTGAAGTAGATAGACCTTATGATGGGCAATTGGTTTATTTTGACCAATTATACAAAAATGTTAAAGAAATTAATGTAAGTGCAGGTGGGACTGGATATACCTCTACACCAACCGTGACGGTAGAGGATCCTACTGGACCTAGTGGTGAGACCTGTACTGCATATGCCACTGTTGAGAATGAAGCAATTAAGTCTATTACACTTATTAGTAGTGGAAGTCAATATGAAAGTACTCCTAGCGTAACAATTGGATCTCCTAATTCAGGAGTTAATACTGCTACTGCCGCTGCTAGTATGGAAGATCTTTATTATACAATAAATAGTTCTACTCCTGTTTCATCAGGAATTACTACAGTAACTCTTTCTACTAATTTACTTAACGCAGTTGGTGTTGGTTCTACTGCCTTCTTTAATCAAGCAAGTAGAATCATTGCTAGTTCTCATACATTTGAATATGTTGGATCTGGTAACTTTATTAGTACTGCTACTCCCCAAAGAGGTGGTGTAACTATTCAAGCAAATGAGGTTGTTACAGAATCTGGGGGACAGGTTCTTTATACCAGTACTGATCAAGGAGGTAACTTTAGAATAGGTGATGATTTGCAGATCAACCAGGAAACTGGTACAATTAGTGGAAGATCTTTCTCTAAGAGTTTATTTAATGAGATGACACCCTTTATCCTAGCACTCAGTTAAAATGGCACTAGCACTTAATAGATTTAAAACATATACAAAACAACTAACAGATACTGCGCAGACCATATATACTGCTCCTACTGGATATACTGGGATTATTTTGTATGCACATATAACCAATTATGCATCTTCTGCTACTACAGTTACAATGTCTCATGTAAGAAGTAGCACTACTACTCAAATTATTAATGAAGCGAATGTACCAGTCAATGATGCATATATTCCTTTAGATGGAAAACTTGTTTTAGAAACTAGTGATTATGTTACTGCTTTAGCTGGGGCGAATAGTACATTGAAAATTCTTGTTTCTGTTCTAGAGACTGCTAATGCTTAAGGAGATTAACTATGCCTACACTTCTTAGTACAATAAATGGTGGTGGAAAAGTTGGTATTCAGAGCGATGGAACTAACTTAGATAATGCAAGTAAATTAAATTTTCAATCTAATAGAGTTAAAGTAAGTGCTGCTGGGATAGCAACTATTACGGCAGATCCTCTTACTATTGTGGGGTTATGAAAACTTTCAAGCAGTATTTACAAGAGGCTGTGCCAACTAACGCTGCTAATGCAAATAATAGCAGTGGTGGTTTCAGTTCAACTGCTAATGCAAGTGGTCCTGTTGCTGGATTTACCCCTAAACTGTTTCCAGGAGATGAAGATTTATTATCTCAAGATTATCAAACTGCAGCTGAAACTGGAGAAGATAGATATACTAGATTTTCAGCAGTATATCCTGTGATGAAGGTTTCTCTGAAGAGTAATGTGGGAGATGGTCCATCTATTGATGATATGGTCAATGCTTCTATGAAATTTACACAAATTATGGATTCTAGAACTGAATCTAGAATAAGAAAGAATTTTAGACAATTTATGGCTAAATAAAATGCCTTGTCTTTATTATTATGAACAAGTGGATAGGAATTAGTTTAGGTGCATTAGTAGGAATATCTCATATAGGTATGATTGGGATGCTTGCTACTCGTAAAGATTTTCCAGCAGTTAATCTTCCAGTAGGTGATTACACAGCATATACTGTGGAAGCAGGGAAAGAAGGATATAGAATAGATTATCGTGCTAATGCTCCCTTAGTGATGGGGGTTAGAAAGAAGGTGGATAAACCTGGTGGCTTTTTGGGGCTTAGAAAAACTCAAACTTTCACAGAAGAACAGTACACGATGGAGGGGTCTCGTCACTTATCAGATAGATCAGAGTCAAAGATTAATGCCGCCGAGGTTGCCTGTATTAAGGCAGAAGGCGGCGGAGAATCAACAGGAAGGATTGTCGGTGGTGGGGTTGGTGCTAGCGTTGGTACTACTCTTGCCTCTGTGCCTTATGTTGGGTGGGTGCTTGCTGGTGCTGCTACGATGATTGGTATGGATCAAGGAGCAGATATTGGTGGTACAATGGCCAGAGATTTTGCTGACTGCTAAATAAGACAGATATCATATTCTAATAATGAACAATAAGGTTAAACTGGCTATCGCTGTGGTTGTTGGTGTAGTTGGTGGGGGAATTCTTAGTAATCTTGGAGGAGGACCTGAAGTATCTAAAAATACTTTATTGGGAGTTGCTCCTGTAGGGGATTTCCCTGAATGGACAAGAAATGGTTCAGCATTTAGATGTAAGGATGGAAAGGTTGAGGGATGCATTGGTGGAACAAACTGTGGAACTGCTGGGAGAACTGGAACTACTCAACCTGTTGCAGTCTGTCAGAAGTGTGTTAACTGGATTGATATGGATGAACTTTTAACTGATAAACCAGATTTTAATACTAATATGTTATTACAAGTTGATCCCAATTACGGTCCTAATCCCTAGTACTCATGAAAAAGTGCCCTCCAGGAAAATATTATTGCACTGATAGGAAAAAGTGTATGCCAATCCCTAGCGGTTATTTTGTTGGGCGTGGGGGTTGGTTAGAAAAGGAGAAAAAGAATGGAAATGGAAATGGCAAGAAGAATGGTAATGGATCTTCAAATGGCAATGGCTCTCATAATGGTAATGGCAATGGGAACGGAGGAAATGGAGGAGGAGGAGTAAGCGAATCCATCACTATTCAACGTCAAACAGGAAATGTTTATCATGTTGTATTTGCTTGGAGAGGTAAAATGATTGGGTTGAAATTATTCTTCCCTCAAATCAGAAAACCCAAAAGGAAAGAAATGCAAGCTGCTATTGAAAAGGTATATCCTGGATCACAATTAAGAAGTTTTTATGTTGTTGATCATCAACCTGGTGATCCGTATTTAAATGTAGGAAAATAATTTATGTTGAATGCTGCTGATATCTATCTTGGTAATCCTAATTTAAAAAAAGCGAATGTTCCTCAGGAATTTACTGAGGAGAATATTCGTGAATTTATTAAGTGTAAAAATGATCCTGTTTATTTTGCAACAAATTATGTACAGATTGTAAGTTTGGATGAGGGTTTAGTTCCTTTTCAACCTTATGATTTTCAGGAAAAGTTAATTAATAATTTTCATGATAATAGATTTAATATTTGTAAAATGCCTCGTCAGACTGGTAAGTCTACGACGGTAGTAGCATATCTTTTACATTATGCTGTTTTTAATGATAGTGTCAATATTGGTATTCTTGCTAACAAAGCAGCTACTGCTAGGGAACTCTTAGGTAGATTACAAACTGCTTATGAGAATTTGCCTAAATGGATGCAACAAGGTATTATATCTTGGAATAAAGGTTCATTGGAGTTAGAAAATGGCAGTAAGATATTGGCAGCTTCTACATCTGCAAGTGCTGTCAGAGGCATGTCGTTCAATATCCTCTTCCTCGATGAATTCGCTTTCGTTCCGAACCATATTGCAGACTCGTTCTTTGCATCTGTTTATCCTACTATTACTTCTGGTAAATCAACAAAAGTCATAATAGTATCAACGCCTCATGGTATGAACCACTTCTATAGAATGTGGCATGATGCAGAGAGAAATAAAAATGAATATATTCCTACAGATGTTCATTGGTCTGAAGTTCCTGGAAGGGATGAAGAATGGAAAAAACAGACTATTGCTAATACTTCTGAACAGCAATGGAAAATTGAGTTTGAATGTGAATTTTTAGGATCTGTTGATACACTTATTGCTCCTAGTAAATTAAGAACTCTCGTTTATGATCAACCACTCACTAGAAGTGGTGGTTTGGATATGTATGAAGCACCCCAAGAAAAAAATGATTATATTATTACAGTTGATGTTGCTAGAGGAGTAGTAAAAGATTATTCAGCATTTGTTGTAGTGGATATTACTACTTTTCCACATAGAATAGTTGCAAAATATAGGAATAATGAAATTAAACCTATGCTATTCCCCAATATCATCTATGATGTTGCTACTAAGTATAATAAAGCATTTATTCTTTGTGAAGTAAATGATGTTGGAGATCAAGTAGCAGCAATATTAAATTATGATTTAGAGTATGTCAATCTTCTTCAGAGTTCTATGAGAGGAAGAGCAGGTCAAGTTATTGGTCAGGGATTTTCTGGAAAGAAAACTCAATTAGGAGTTAAGATGTCTAAGACTGTTAAAAAAGTGGGTGCTCTTAATTTAAAAACTATGATAGAAGAGGATAAGCTTATTTTTAGTGATTATGATATATTAAGTGAATTAACTACTTTTATTCAAAAACATAATTCATTTGAAGCAGAAGAAGGTTGTAATGATGACCTTGCAATGTGCTTAGTAATCTATGCATGGTTAGTTGCTCAAGATTATTTTAAAGAACTTACTGATCAGGATGTCAGAAAAAGAATTTATGATGAACAAAAAAATCAGATAGAACAAGATATGGCACCATTTGGATTTATTTCTGATGGTTTGGATGATAAAACCTTTGTAGATGAAGCAGGGGATAGATGGTATGTGGATCAGGATGGTGTTCAAGGAATAGAGAGATTAAGAGATGGTCCTAGTAGTTGGAATACTGATGAATATGGAGATCGTTCCTACATGTGGGATTACATGTAAATAGGTATTTTAATAAATATTTTTAGAGAAACTGAGACTATTCGGAGAAAAACATGGCAACTCCTCAATTATCTCCTGGTGTAGTAGTCAGAGAGATTGATCTAACAGTTGGTAGGGTACAAAATGTAGTAGATACGGTTGGCGCAATTGCCGGACCTTTTAGAATTGGTCCTGTTGATGGCACTCCAACTAGAATTACTACTCAACAAGAATTCCTGGATACTTTTGGAAAGCCTCTTTCTACTGATAGACAGTATGAATATTGGATGTCTGGAGCAGAATATCTTTCTTATGGGGGTGTGCTTTCTGTTGTAAGAACAGACGGTAGTACTCTTAATAATGCTAATGCTGGTACAGATGAAGCATCTTCTTCATCCTTTAAGATTAAAAATTACGACGATTACGAAGCAAATTATACAACTACAACAGAAGTTTTATGGTCTGCTAGGAACCCTGGCACTTGGGCAAATACTTTAAAAGTTTGTGTCATTGATGGTTCAGCTGACCAAAAAATTGGTATTTCTTATACTAACCCAGTAGGAGCAGGATTCACTGTTGGTTATGGTGTAACCACAGGAATTACTACTGCTTTAGCAGGTTCAGGTACCACTTCCTCCTTTAATGGTTATTTGAAAGGTATCATTACTGGTGTTACTACTGATTCTACTGATGGAAATAGTAGTATAGATGTTAAAATTGTTGCTAGAGTTTCTTATGCAGCAACACAATATAATGACACACTAGATACAACAATGACTCAGATTGCTCCTGTTGGTGCAACTGCAATTCCTGTTGAAAGTTTAAGTGGAATCAGTACACTTGATACTTTGACTCTTACTCATGCTGCTGATACTCCTGTTAATAATCTTACTATTACAGCCGTTGGTTCAACGACAGTAACTATTGGTAGTGGTAGTACATTAGCAACAGCAATTAGTGCTGGTACTGCTGTTACATTTAGTAGATTGGTAACAATTGGTGGTACTGAGACTGCAATTGATTATGCTGAAAATTCAAGAGAAGCTTCCTTTACAACAGCTGACACTCTTTATATTTCAAATTCTGTTGATTCTAATGATGAGCCAGTTAATTCTGCAAGTTCTGCTATAGCAAGTGTAGAAGATTGGTATGATGCTCAAACTTTAGGTTTAACTAATTCCACTGTTTATTGGAAGGCATTAGCACCTAAGCCTAAGACTAGTAATTATGCTTCTTCCAGAAATGGTGCTAATGATACTTTAAATGTTGTTGTAGTAGATGACTCTGGTAAGGTAACAGGCGTTGAAGGAAACATTCTAGAGAAGTTTGCAGGTCTTTCCAAAGCAACTGATGCAGTTCTTGATGGAAGTTCTCCAACTAAGTCTTACTATAAGACCTATATTCAAAATAATTCTCAGTATGTCTTTGCTGGATATAATCCTTCTTCAGGATATGATACTTATTGGAATACTTATCCAAGAGCTACTGGATTCTCTACTCAATTTACAGCAAATACATTTGCTAATGGTCTTTGGGGTCAAGACGCTCAAGGAATCACCTTTAGTGGAATAGGAAATGTATCTTATACCCTTAATGGTGGTGTTGATTATTCCGCTCAACAAGGAATGACTGCTACTCTTGGAAATCTGAAGACATCTTATGAGTTGTTTAACAATAAAGATGAAACAACCGTAGATTTCCTCTTGATGGGTCCAAGTGGGGCTAATTTACTTGAGTCTCAAGCAAAAGCAAATCTCTTGATTTCTATTGCAAATAATAGAAAGGATTGCATTGCTTGCATCTCTCCACATAGAGAGGGTGTTGTTAACATTACTAATACCACAACTCAAACTAATAACATTCTGGAATTCTATAGTCCAGTTAGTTCTTCTTCCTTCGCGGTGTTTGATAGTGGGTATAAGTATGTGTATGATAGATTCAATAATGAATTCCGTTACATTCCAACTAACCCAGACGTTGCTGGATTGATGGTTAGAACATCTATTGATTCATTCCCATGGTTCTCACCTGCAGGTGCAAGAAGAGGAATTTTAAATAATGCTGTTAAATTAGCATACAACCCAAATAAAGATCAAAGAGATCTCCTTTATAGTTCTAGAATTAACCCAATTTCCAATATTAAGGGATCGGGTATACAACTCTTTGGTGACAAGACTGGTCTTTCTTATGCTTCTGCCTTTGATAGAATCAATGTTAGAAGACTATTCCTCACAGTAGAGCAAGCACTTGAAAATGCTGCAAATGCTCAACTCTTTGAGATTAATGATGAGGATACTAGAGAGAACTTTAGTAACATTGTTACCCCTTACTTGAGAGATATTGAAGCAAATAGAGGTATTGAGAACTTTAAGGTTATTTGTGATGAAAGTAATAACACTCCTGATGTGGTCGATAACAATGAATTTAGAGCTGATATATTCATACAGCCTTCTAAATCCATCAACTATGTCACTCTGACATTTGTTGCCACTAGAACAGGCATCAGTTTTGCTGAGTCAGTTTGATCATTTTTTAACTAAATTCAGGAGGACTTAAACCAATGGCAAGCATTAACACTAAAACAATCTCAGAGTTCAAGACTAAATTATCTGGAGGAGGTGCAAGACCGAATCTATTTGAAGTAGTACTTCCATCTTTTCCAGATGGAATTACTTCTCAATATCCAGAAGGGGCTTGGAACCAGGAGGAAAGGAGAGATTTTAAATTCCTTTGCAAGGCAGCTCAACTGCCTGGATCTACTGTTCCAGCAATTAATGTTCCCTTTAGAGGTAGAATTCTAAAGGTTGCAGGTGATAGAACTTTTGATGATTGGACTGTTACTGTAATTAATGATGAAAGTTTTAATTTAAGAACTGCTTTTGAAAGATGGATGAATGGTATTAGTAAATTGGATGATGGTACTGGAATTGTAAATCCCAGTTCTTATATGTCTGATGCTATGGTTAGGCAACTTGGTAGAGGAAATGGTAGAGAGAATACTAGTAATTCAAACGGGGATGGAAATAGTAATGTCATTTTAAGAACTTATAATTTCTTTGATATTTTCCCCACAGAAGTTAGTGCTATTGATTTAAGTTATGATACAAGTGATACTATTGAAGAGTTTACTGTAACTTTTGCAGTTCAATACTACACTATTGGTCTTAATGTTAATGATGCTCCTGATCCCTCACAGGCTCAAGTCCCAGCAACTCTTTCATAAATCTCCTAAATACTAGAAGCATAACTTCTAGTATTAATAATAATGGGCACGAGATTATTTGGATTCTCTATTGACGATCAAGAAAGAATACCACCTGGCGTGGTGTCTCCGGTCCCTCCTAATAATATGGATGGATCGGAGCATTATGTAAGTAGTGGTTTTTTTGGTTCGTATGTAGATATTGAGGGTGTATATAGGACTGAAAATGAATTAATAAGAAGATATCGTCAGATGTCTTTGTATCCTGAAGTTGATAGTGCTATTGAGGATATTGTAAATGAAGCTATTGTTTCTGATACAAATGATAGTCCTGTAGCAATTGAACTTTCTAATTTGAATGCCAGTGATGATATTAAAAAGAAAATTAGAGAAGAATTTAAATTTATTTTAGAGCTTTTAGATTTTGATAAAAAGGCTCATGAAATATTCAGAAATTGGTATGTCGATGGTAGATTATACTATAATAAGGTAATTAATCAGAAGAAAGTAGATGATGGGATTCAAGAATTAAGATATATTGATGCTTCTAAGATGCGTTTTGTGCGTCAATTGAAGAAAAAGGGAAATGATAGTGTAGATGCTTTATTAAAAACAGAGCCAGGTAGTCCAGAATCTTATGAATTTCCAGATATTGAAGAATTTTTTGTATATAATGCAAACACTAGTGCTGGGGGATTTCAGTCCAATAATTATGGAGGAGCAGGAAAAGGAGTCAAAATGACTCGTGATTCCATTACTTATTGTACTTCTGGATTAGTAGATAGAAATAAAGGGTCAACTCTTTCTTGGATTCATAAAGCAATCAAACCAATCAATCAATTAATGATGATTGAGGATAGTTTGGTCATTTATCGTTTATCAAGAGCACCAGAAAGAAGAATTTTCTATATTGATGTGGGTAATTTGCCTAAGATTAAGGCAGAACAATACCTAAGAGATGTGATGATGAGGTATCGTAATAAGTTAGTTTATGATGCTAATACAGGTGAAATTAGAGATGATAAAAAATTCATGTCTATGATGGAGGATTTCTGGTTGCCACGTAGAGAAGGTGGTAGAGGTACAGAAATTACTACACTTCCAGGTGGACAAAATCTTGGAGAAATTACTGATATTCAATATTTCCAGAAAAAACTCTATAGAGCATTGAATGTTCCTGAAACTAGAATGCAAGGAGAAAGTGGATTTAGTTTGGGAAGATCTTCAGAAATTTTGAGAGATGAAATTAAATTTAGTAAATTTGTAGGAAGATTGAGAAAGAGATTTTCTCATATGTTCAGTGATATGCTTAAAACGCAGTTAATTTTAAAGAATATTATTACTCCAGAAGATTGGGATGTCATGGAGGATCATATTCAATATGATTACTTGTATGATAATCACTTCTCAGAGCTTAAAGAAGCAGAATTATTAAATGAGAGACTTACACTAGCTCAAACTGCAGAACCTTATATTGGTAAATATTATTCTCAAGATTATGTAAGAAGAAATATTCTTCGGCAGACTGATACTGAGATTGAAGAACAGGATGAGAAGATAGAACAGGAGATTAAGGATGGTATTATTCCTGATCCTGCTCAAATGCAAATTGATCCAGCCACAGGACAACCTTTACCAAATTTAGGTCAACCAGTAATGGATCCTGATATGGAAAGACGTAGCACTCAAGCAGTGGATGCTACAGTAGGTTTAGAGGCTGGTAAATTGCCCAAGGGTGGCGACATATAAATATTAAGGATTCCAACACAATATATGGTATTTAACTATGGATGAACTGATGGATTTGATGGTAAAGGATGACTCTCCTTCACAAATTAGTGATAAAATTAAAGATATGCTTTTTGCAAAGACTGCAGATAAGGTAGATAATATTAAACCCAATGTAGCTAATTCTCTCTTTGGAGATCAAGAATCTGCTGATGAAGTAGATGCTGAAGTAGAAAAGGCTGCTGCTGTAATTGCTGGTGAAGATCCCGCAGCTGCAGAATATAATGGAGAACCACAAGATGAAATTGAAGGAGAAGTAGATACAGAATCAGAATCTGACGAATAACTAAATAAAGAGAGGACTATTTTTATCGGAATATTATAAAATGGCTTTAAATCCAGTAGGTGCCGGTACTTCATTAGCACTAGTAGCGGCAGGAGCAACTGTTCAAGGACAAACAAGTGCTTTATCTCACCAATCTGCTTATTTGAGATGTGTTGCTGTAGATCAAGGTGCTTATGTAGCACTTGGATTTGGTGCTACATCTAATGCTGTTGCTGGAATTACAAGCTTCTTTGTAAGAAAAGATAGTTCAGAAACTTTATTCTTAGGGAAACCTAGAAGTAATAGGGTAACTGGATTAACTACTGAAACTGATGGTACTGTAACTATTGACTTTGCTGAAGGAACTGGATCCCCATTTAATGGTGGAGATGCAGTTAGTTTGACTGTCACAGGTCAAGACTATTATGATTTTAGTCATAAAATTGTTAATAGTGTAAATTCTTCTTCAGGTGTAGGTGGTTATTATAGTACCAGAATAAATGTTGATTATGACTATGGGGATGATAATCCTGGTGGAATTCAAACAACATTTAATAATGCTGGCCAAGTAAGTTGGGCAGAAATGAGAAGTTCCTTTGTAGTTGCAGCACAAGGTTCAGGTGGACATCCTGGAGAAAATCCTGCCACCGGTGCTCTTTATATTCAACAAGTTCAAACATCCGGGGATGCTTAAATGAAACTCATTAGAGAAGAGATAGAAACTGTAGAATTTCTTGTAGAACAAAAAAATGGCAAGAAATCTATGTATATCGAAGGTGTATTCCTGCAAGGTGATATACAGAATAGAAATGGTAGAATGTATCCGGTAAACGTCCTGAGAAAGGAAGTTGCTAGGTACACTGAAAACCATATTGCAAAAGGAAGAGCCCTTGGAGAACTTGGTCACCCTGAAGGTCCAACTGTTAATCTTGATAGGGTTTCACATAAGATTGTTTCTCTAAAAGAAAGTGGTTCTAATTTCATTGGAAAGGCAAAAATTCTTAGTACTCCAATGGGTAAAATTGCATCTTCTCTTATAGAAGAAGGTGTAAAATTGGGAGTTTCCTCTAGAGGAATTGGATCATTAAAACCTACAAGAGAAGGCGTAAATGTGGTCAGTGATGATTTTATGCTTTCAACTGCTGCAGATATAGTGGCAGACCCTTCTGCTCCTGACGCTTTTGTGGAAGGAATTATGGAAGGAAAAGAGTGGGTATGGGATGGTGGTGTCCTTCGTGAGAGGGCCGCTGCTAGAGCATACAAAGAAATTAACACTCTAGCAACCCAAAAACAGTTAGATGAGAAGAAATTAGATGTTTTCACTAATTTTCTCAATAACCTCTGAGGTTTACATTTTATAAATAAATATAGATTTAATTACAGATAAATCGGAGCTGTCCAAAATGTCTCGTGGTACGAAATTACAAGAAATGGAGCAATCTAAAACTGCTGTGAATGCCAATGCTGCACCTGGCGATACTGCTCTTCCTAAAGAAGGTAGTAATGCTGCTGGTGTAACGACCCCTGGCAACACACCTCCATTTGAAGATCTAGGTGGTCCAACCCCAGAAAATTATAGCCCTACTAATGATTCAGCTAAGCTGAAGACACCTGGTAGAACTATTAAGCAGGTTAGTGATGTAGTCACTAATAGAAAACCTCCTGCTGGATCTGGTAATGTTGGTTTACCTGCACCATCCGCCACACCAGTTAAGACACCTGGACAATCGGAAGAAACCGAAGTGGATGCTGAAGCTGTAATTGAAGAAACCCCACAAGTTACTGATGAAGTAGTAACTGAAGAGGAGATCACCCAAGAAGAAGAGTATGACATTGAAGAAGATGTCAATGCACTCTTTGGTGGTGAAGAACTCAGTGAAGAGTTCAAAGTAAAAGCCAAGACAATCTTTGAAGCTGCTATTGGTTCCAAGACCAAGGAAATTAAAGAAGCACTAGAAGTGCAGTATGCCGAGCAGATTGCTGAAGCAACAGAGGAATTGAAAGTATCACTCCAAGAAAGAGTGGATTCCTATTTAGAGTATGTTGCTGAAGAATGGCTAACAGAAAATGAGCTTGCTGTAGAAGCAGGTCTCAAAACAGAAATGACTGAATCATTCCTTTCGGGAATGAAGGGTCTGTTTGAAGAACATTATGTAACAATCCCTGAAGACAAATATGATGTGCTTGAAAGCATGGTAGACAAACTTGATGACATGGAAACCAAGCTCAATGAGCAGATAGAAAAGAATATTGGTCTGAACAAACGTCTCGCAGAGTCGGTTGCAGATAGTATCCTTGAATCAGTTTCTGAAGGACTAGCGTCCACTCAGAAAGAGAAGCTCGCTTCACTTGCCGAAAGTGTTGAGTTTGAAAGTGAAGAAGAATATCGTGAAAAGTTGGAAACTCTAAGAGAATCATACTTCTCTAGATCTCCTGCTGCTAAAAGTTCTCAAGATACCCTTTCAGAGGGTGTAGATCATACTGCTGCTCCTGTATCTGCAGGAATGGAGGCTTATCTTAAGACCTTGAGTGCATTTAAGCAATCCTGAATATAAGATTAATTCAAACTAACTAAATTTAATAGGTAAACGCAAATGTTCCAATCAGAACAATTGCAGGAAAAGTGGGCACCACTTCTCGACTATGAAGGTCTTGATCCAATCAAAGATTCTCATCGCAGAAGCGTTACCGCCGTCCTGCTAGAAAACCAAGAAAAATTCCTTAAAGAAGAACAGGCATTCTCATCAGGTATGAACTTGATGGAAGCTGTACCAACCAACTCCGCTAACGCTGCTGGTGCAAGTGGTGGTTTTGGTAGCGGTTCAGCTGCTGGTGGTCCTACTGCTGGTTTTGACCCTGTTCTCATCTCATTGATTAGACGGGCAATGCCAAACTTGGTCGCTTATGACCTTGCTGGTGTTCAGCCAATGTCTGGTCCTACTGGACTAATCTTTGCAATGAGGTCTCGTTATACCAGTCAATCAGGATCTGAAACCTTCTATGATGAAGTAGATTCTGCATTCTCTGGTCAGGATTCCGGATTCGATATAACCGGAACTGCATCCTTTGCTGATGGACCTGTTGGTTTTGGTACTACCAACCAAACTGGTACTAACCCATCTGCACTTAACCCTGTTGGTACTGCATCTACTAACACTGGCGTCTATAACGTTGGTGAAGGTATGGCAACTGGTTCTGCTGAGAACCTTTCCACAGGTGACAATGCCTTCAACCAGATGGCATTCAGTATTGAGAAAGTTACTGTTACTGCTAAGTCCAGAGCACTAAAAGCAGAGTACAGTCTAGAACTTGCTCAAGACTTGAAAGCAATCCATGGATTGAATGCAGAAGCAGAACTTGCTAACATCCTTTCTACTGAAATCCTTGCTGAAATTAACAGGGAAGTCATTAGAACCATTTATAAGGTTGCAGAACAAGGCGCTGTTTCTAACACTGCTACTGCAGGTATCTTTGACCTGGATATTGACTCCAATGGTAGATGGTCTGTTGAGAAGTTCAAAGGACTTCTATTCCAGATTGAAAGAGATGCTAATGCTATCGCACAGAGAACTCGTCGCGGAAAGGGCAACATGATCCTCTGCTCTGCAGACGTTGCATCAGCTCTAACCATGGCAGGTATCCTAGATTATACTCCTGCACTCAATGCTAACTTGAATGTTGATGATACTGGCAATACATTTGCTGGAACTATCAATGGTAAGTTCAGAGTTTACATTGACCCATATGCTGCCAACCTAGCAGCAGCTAACACTCAAACACAGTCTGGTAATCAGTACTATGTTTGTGGTTACAAGGGTACTAGCCCATATGATGCAGGTCTATTCTACTGCCCATACGTTCCATTACAGATGGTACGTGCAGTTGGAGAGAACACCTTCCAGCCCAAAATTGGCTTTAAGACCAGATATGGTATTGTTGCCAACCCATTTGCTGAAGGTCTTACTCAGGGTCTTGGAAGACTCAGACTTAATGCCAACCGCTACTACAGAAGAGTTGCTGTTAAGAACCTCATGTGATATAGATGGATATATTCCATTCACATTTCAAAGGACCCTTTCACAGGGTCCTTTTTTATGCTATAATTTAATTAAAAAAGATGATTGATAAAGTAATTGTTAAAGATAATATTTTAACTGAAGATGAATGTGATTTTTTAATAGATTATTATCAGAACAATCCATATAAAATCAAACATAAACGTACTCGCTTTGTAAGAATGGATGGTAGATGGCATTCTTATTTTAATTTTAGATTTTGGAAAGAATTTAAACCTTTTAATTTAAGAAAAAGGTTAATAAGAATGAAATTTATGAAAAAAATATTAGATATATCCACTATTCCTTTAAAATTAAATTATGATCAATTAGTTTATCGTTTGCCAGGTGAAGAGATGCCTCTACATAAAGATAATGATTTTCCTCCTACTGATGGTAAACCTGCTTTTATTCATAACTGGGTTTCAGTTTGTTATTTAAATGATGATTATCTAGGAGGAGAAACATTAGTAGAGAATATAAGGGTTACTCCTAATAAGGGGAGAGTGACTTTGTTTAATAGTAAACAACTTTACCATGGAGTAGCTAAGACTAATGCTCCTAGATACACATATATTGCATGGTGGGAATAGAAGTAATAAATATCTAAGGAGACCTGCGTAGGAAAATGTTTTGCAAAAATAAGATGAGTCTAGAAGACCGTCGGAAGTTTAAACTTAAAATGTATAATTTCTGGCAAGATACTCTTGAAGAAAGGCTTGCAGGCGTTCAAGCTGCCAAAGCAAAACTTGAAGAACAAATGTCCAGAGATGAGAACTAATGGCATCTACTCGTATAAGGCAAGAAAAAGATCCAAATAAAAAAGCTCTGAGTAATCAGATTCAGAATAGAAATTATTTGGCGCCCACTGGATTCAAATTTACAGTTTCTAGAGCACCTAAAATTTCTTATTTTGGTAATCAAGTAAATCTTCCTTCTTTAACTTTAGGGATAGCAAATCAACCAACTTATCTAAAAAATATTCCTAGACCTGGAACAGAAGTTGACTTTGAAGATTTGGTTATTAATTTTTTGGTTGATGAAGATTTGGAAAATTATCTGGAAATTCAAAATTGGATAAGAGGAATAGGATATCCAGAAAGTTTAGATCAGATATATGATTTTCAAAAAGATGATAGTAATAGCATGAAAGATAAATATGCTGAAGAAATAAATTTATTTTCTGATGGAACTTTAACTATTTTAAATAATGTTAACCTTCCTAAGTTTAAAGTTAATTTTGAAGGGATGTTCCCCTATGCTCTAAGTACTTTGAATTTCGATGCTACTCAATCAGATTTAGAATACTTTACAGCACAGGTAAGTTTCAAGTATAATATCTATAATATTGTAAGTGCTTAACAATGATTGATCTGGAGCAAATCCAGAAGATGTGGGAAGAAGATGCTAAGATAGATAGAGATAATCTCCACGAAGAGTCATTAAATATCCCATCTCTTCATGCAAAATACTTTGATTTATATAATACTATATTCCTTCTGAGAAAAAAGGCTGAGCAACAGAAAAAGAATATTCGTCATGAACGGTATGAATATTTTAGTGGGAAAGCATCTCCAGATGTATATGTAGAAAATCCTTTTCCAAAAAAGATTAGAGATAAAGATACTATGAATAAGTATCTAGATGCTGATAAAAAACTTTCTAATGCAACATTGAAGATTGATTATTATGATACTATGCTTGTGTATCTGGAAAGTATTCTTAAGGTAGTTCAGAATAGAACTTACCAAATTAAGAATGCAATTGAGTTTATGAGATTTCAGAGTGGACTGGGATAATGGAAGTTTTTCCTCTTTTTGCTTCACCAGTATGTAAAATGATGGTAGAAGAAAATATAAATGAGTTAATGAAATATGTTAATGAAGAATCTTATAGTGTTGAATATAATGATAGTAGTAGAAGATCCCAAGGTTCTAATGATAAAAGAGTATTAGAGAAATACAGCAGAATTAAAAAGTTAATATTAAAATATTTTCATAAATTTTCTAGCGAGTTTTTAAGGTATGATGGTAATTTTAATATTACTACTTCCTGGTTTACTAAATCACAAAAAAATAGTTCATCTCAGTTCCATTTGCATAAAAATAGTTTTTATAGTGGTGTTTTATATTTTGGAGAATATGATGATAATAATGGAGGACAATTACAATTTAACAATCCATTAATACCCTTTAGTGATTATAGAATTATTCCTAAAAGTTATTTTATTGGTAATTGTGGGGAATATAGTATATCTCCTGCTAAGAATTTATTAGTTCTATTTCCTAGTTATCTTTCTCATAGAATAACTCATTATAAGGGTAATAATATTAGATATTCTTTAGCTTTTAATATCTCTCCTATAGGTAAATATGGGGGTGGAGATTCTAGTTATAATACTGAATGGTTTTAGGGGAATAAATATCCACAGATGAATGGATATGGTGAGTGACTTAACCATACAGAAGGTGAACGAGGTGTATCTTAAAATAGATACGCAACCTCATATCGAATATGAATTAAGAGATAGATTTACTTTTGAAGTTCCTAATAAAAAATTTATGCCTCAATTCAGAGGTAAACATTGGGATGGTTATGTTCATTTGTTTAATATGAAAACCAAAAGAATCTATGTAGGTCTTTTGGATAAAATTGTAGCATTTTGTGAGAATGCCGGATATTCCTATCAATTTGAAAACAATAAATTTTATGGTCTTCCTTTTGAAGTAAATGATATGATTTCAAAAGGAGGGGTAAAAGATTATATTAAAACTATTACCTCTTTTAAACCGAGAGATTATCAAATTGATGCTGTTTATGATGCATTAAGATATAATAGAAAATTATTAATTTCTCCTACAGCATCTGGTAAATCTTTAATGATTTATGCCATTACAAGATATTTTGTAAGTAAAAAACATAAAGTTCTTTTGGTAGTACCTACTACATCTTTAGTGGAACAGATGTTTAAAGACTTTGAAGATTATGGGTGGGATGTTAAAAATCATTGCCATAGAATTTATGCAGGAAGAGAAAGAACTAATGTCAATGAAGTAACCATTACTACCTGGCAATCAGTTTATAATTTAGATAGAGGATTTTTTGAAGATTATGACGTCATTATAGGAGATGAAGCTCATTTATTTAAAAGTAAATCTTTGATAGGTATCATGGATAAATTACACCATGCCAAGTATAGATTTGGGTTTACTGGAACTTTGGATGGTACACAGACCCATAAATGGGTTTTAGAAGGACTGTTTGGACCTTCATATAAAGTTACTCATACTAAACAATTAATAGAACAAGGACATCTTTCTCAATTAGATATCCAATGCGTAGTTCTTAAATATAAACCTAGAAAATTTGATACTTATGAAGATGAAATTCAGTTTTTAATAGGCAATGAAAAAAGAAATAAATTTCTGTGTAATCTAGCATTAGATTTGAAAGGGAATACTCTAATGCTCTACTCTAGAGTAGAGGCACACGGAAAGATACTTTATGAAATGATAAATAAAAATGTTAGTCGCGATAGAAAAGTCTTTTTCATTCACGGCGGTGTTGATGCTGAAGACAGAGAGGTAGTCAGAAAAATAACTGAAGAACAGACCAATGCAATCATAGTTGCTTCCTATGGAACCTTTAGCACAGGCATCAATATTAAAAATTTGCACAATGTAATTTTTACCTCTCCTTCCAAATCTCGTATAAGGAATTTACAAAGCATTGGAAGAGTCCTCAGAAAGGGTAAGAATAAGACTAAAGCAAAGCTTTATGATATTGCTGATGATCTCACAAAAGGATCAAGAAAAAATTATACATTAAATCATTTTATTGAAAGAGTGAAAATTTATGTACAAGAGCAATTCAATTATGATATTATATCAATTAACATAAAAGAATAGACAAGGAGGATTTTTAGATGATAGAAGATGATTTCTATTGTACACTTAAACTTAAGCATAGTGGAGAAGAAATATTTGCCAAAGTAGCTCCTTCTGATGAAGGTAATAGAACTTTATTATTAGTCTCAAATCCAGTGATTATCGAAGAAGTTAAAATGAGAAATCATATTGCAGGATATAGATTTGAACCTTGGCTTAAAACATCTGGAGAAGATTTATTTGTTCTTAATCTTGATGATATTTTAACAATGTCTGAATCAGAAGATAAAGAAATGATTTGTTATTATGACGATTTTGTTAAAAGAACTAATAAAAGAAATCGTACTAAAATGAATAGAAAAATGGGATATATTACTAATGTAAATGACGCTAAAGAGGCTTTAGAAAAGATCTTTAATAGTAACTAAGCCATCCCTTCCATTCTTAACAAACCTATTCTACTGACATTTTATATACTTGTCAACTAGGTATATTATCTGCTATAATCTTTAAAGAAGATAGTGTTATATCATGCCATTTACTAATGCCTATGGGACCATGAAAAGAACGCCAAAAAGATCAGAACATTACGTTAATAATAAAGAGTTCCTACAAGCATTGGAAAATTATTTTGCTGAAGTAGAAAGAGCAGCATTAAATGATCAACCTAAACCTCAGATTCCTAGGTATATTGGTGAATGTTTTTTAAAGATTGCTAATCATTTATCTTATAAACCTAATTTTGTTAATTATATGTTTAAGGATGATATGATATGTGATGGTATTGAAAATTGTGTTCGCTACATTAGCAATTTTAATCCAGAGAAGTCTAAGAATCCTTTTGCTTATTTTACCCAAATCATTTATTATGCTTTTTTGAGAAGAATTTCTCAAGAGAAAAAGCAATTAGAAATTAAGAATAAGATTTTAGAAAAGACTAATTTTGATGAAGTCTTTGATGCTAATGATCTTGACGCTGCTAATTATTCGGAGTACAATTCTATTAAGGATAGTGTCCATTCTAAACTCAGAAATTAATGCGAGTAGCAATAATAACGGATACTCATTATGGTGCTAGAAAGGGATCTCAACTCTTTCATGACTATTTTGAACAATTTTATAATGATATTTTCTTTCCTACATTGGATAAGGAAAAAATTGATACTGTTATTCATATGGGAGATGCTTTTGATAGTAGAAAAGGTATTGAATTTAAATCTTTAACTTGGGCAAAAAGAGTAGTATTTGATCCTCTTAAAAAGAGAGGTATTAAAATGCATTTGATGGTAGGTAATCATGATGCTTATTATAAAAATACAAATGATATAAATTCTATTGATTTACTTTTGAATGAATATGATAATGTTATTACTTATTCTTCTCCCAGAGAAGTAAAATTAGGTAATTTAAAAATTCTTTTTATACCGTGGATTTGTGAAAAGAATGAAAAGGAGACCCTTCAATTAGTTAAAAAAACCAAGTGTAAATGCGCTATGGGTCATTTGGAATTGAATGGATTTAAAGCTACTCATGGTTATATTATGGAGGAAGGTATTAGCTCTGATCTGTTTGAAAAGTTTGAACGTGTTTATTCTGGTCATTTCCATACTAGATCAAATCAAGGAGGAATTTATTATCTAGGAAATCCTTATGAGATATTTTGGAATGATTATAAGGATAAAAGAGGATTCCATATTTTTGATACAGAAACATTAGAACATACTCCTATTAATAATACCTATAGAATATTCTATAACATTTATTATGATGATACTCCTTATCAGACTTTTGACACTAGAGAATATGAAAATAAGATTGTTAAAGTGATTGTTCGTCAAAAAACTAATCCCATTCAATTTGAAAAGTTTATTGACAAGTTAATGTCATCTGGAGTTGCAGATTTGAAGATTGTTGAAAATTTTCAACTTATAGAATCTGAAGATTTTAAAGTCGAAGAATCCGAAAATACTCTTTCTATTTTAGATAGATATATTGAAGAGTCTGATACTGAATTGGATAAATCCACTATTCAGACTATTATGAGAAAAATCTATCAGGAGTCTTGTGAGTTGGTTTAATGCATATTATAACAGTTGCTGGCCAAGAAAAAGATGGAGCTTACTCGGTAGTAGATGAAGATGGAGAGCAAGTTCTTTATATTTTTGTAGAAGAAGATGATGCTCTTAGATATGCTATGCAACTAGAAGATATGGGATATCCGGAAATGCATGTTATAGAAGTAGAAGATGTAGTAATGATAAAAACTTGTGAAATGCATGATCATAGATATGCTATCATTAGTCCTTATGATATTGTAGTTCCTCCTGATAATGCACGTGATTTTATAAAATGATATTATTTGAAAAGATTTCTTGGAAGAATTTTTTATCTACAGGAAATCATCTTACTGAAGTTAATTTGAATAAGAATGCTACAACTTTGATTGTAGGTGCTAATGGTGCTGGAAAATCTACTATCTTAGATGCATTAACTTTTGTGTTGTATGGGAAATCTTTTCGTAAAATTAATAAAGCACAATTAATTAATAGTACTAATGAGAAGGATTGTTTTGTTAATATTGAGTTTTCTATAAATGGAACTAAGTGGAAGATTGAAAGAGGGATAAAACCTAATATTTTTAAAGTTTATAGAAATGGGGAAGAAATGAATCAATCACATTCTGCTGTAGATCAGCAGAAGTGGTTAGAGCAAACTGTATTAAAGATGAATTATAAATCCTTTACTCAGATTGTAATTCTTGGTAGTAGTACTTTTGTTCCTTTTATGCAATTACCTTCTTCTAGTAGAAGAGAAGTGGTGGAAGATTTATTGGATATTAAAATTTTTTCATCCATGAATATTCTAATTAAAGAAAAGATAAGAGCAGTAAAAGAAGACGTTAAAACTTTAGATTTGAAAAAAGAGTCTTTAAAAGATAAAGTGGAGATGCAGAAATCTTTTATTGAAGAGGTTGAAAATCGTGGTAAAGAAAATATAGAAAATAAAAATGAGAAGATTAGAGAATTTGATGAAGAAGTGAATACTTTAATGTCTGGGAATGTTGAATCAGAAAAGGTGATATCTGGATTCAGGGAAGATTTGGAAAGGGTAACAGGAGCATCAGATAAATTAGTAAAGCTTAATAATTTAAAAGGTAAAATTTCTAATAAAGTATCAACTATTACTAAAGAACATAAGTTTTTCACAGAAAATACTGTTTGCCCGACTTGTACTCAAGATATAGAGGAGGAGGTCAGAATAAATAAACTTGCTGACGCTCAATCTAGAGCAAAGGAGTTGCAATCTGGTTATAAAGAACTAGAAGAGGCAATTAAAACAGAGGAAGAACGAGAGCGTCACTTTACTACTGTATCTAAGGAGATTACTAAACTCACGCATGGCATTTCTAAAAACAATACTCAGATCGCTGGCTATCAACGACAGATCAGAGATTTGGAATCGGAGATTCAAAGAGTTACCGAACAACTTGCAAATAGAAATACTGAGCATGACAAATTAGAATCTTTTAGGAATAGTCTCCAAGATACGTATCAGAATTTAGCTGATAAAAAAGAAACTATTTCTTATTATGATTTTGCCTATGGACTCCTGAAGGATAGTGGAGTAAAGGCAAGCATTGTAAAAAAATATCTTCCTCTAATTAATCAGCAAGTCAATAAGTACTTGCAGATCATGGATTTTTATATTAATTTTAGATTGGATGAAGAGTTCAGTGAAACTATTGAATCACCGATTCATGAAGATTTTTCTTACTCTTCTTTTAGTGAGGGGGAAAAATCACGTATTGATTTAGCACTTATTTTTGCTTGGAGGGAAGTTGCTAGATATAAGAATTCTGTCAATACTAATTTAATGTTATTTGATGAAGTTTTTGATTCTTCATTGGATGGATATGGTACAGATGAGTTTATGAAAATTATTAGATTTATTGTAAAGGATGCTAATATATTTGTTATTTCTCATAAAACTGGAATGGAAGATAAGTTTGAAAATGTAGTAAAGTTTGAAAAAATAAAAGCTTTTAGTAGGATGGTTTAGGAATGTCTACTTATAAACATTCCCAAACAGGAAAGAAATTTCTTTTTGTTCATATTCCTAGAACTGCTGGAAGATTTTTGGAGAAAAATTTAGATGCTCAGGGATGGGTATGGAATGATCAAGTTGAAGTAGATAGACAATATTTAAGTATTGAGGGAATAGAAGTAGCTCATTTTCATAGAGATCTGTATGAGAAATATTTGGATGTAAAAGATATCCCTCATGTTTCAATTATCAGAAATCCTATTGATAGATTTATATCTGCTTCAATTTATCTTACAAGATGTTATGGTGATGATATACAAGAATGTATGGAAGATCCAGGGATGTTTTCTTCTATGCTTTTTAATTTTCCTCTATCAGAATCTGTTAATTGGTATAGACCAATGGTAGATTTTATATCTGAGAAAACTCATTTATGGAGATTTGAAGATGGGATGGGAGATGAATTTTCTAAATGGATAAGTGATATAGTAGGAGTAGATATTAAGATGGATCCCAATATAACATATAAGACAGATCCTAGAATGAGGGAAGAAAGTCCTACAAGTAGGTTAAAAAAGACAGATGCTCTTATAAAAAATTTAAAGATTTTTTATAGAAAAGATTTTTCTAGGTTTTATGGCAACGTATAAGCATACATCTGGAAAAAGGTTTCTTTTTATTCATATTCCTAGAACAGGTGGAAGATTTATAGAAGTAAATTTAGAAAAGAATGGATGGGAAGTAGAACCTATAAATGAGTATGGTATTCCTCACTATCAACATTCATTTATAGAAGATTGTGAAATTGCCCATTTTCATAGAGATCTCTATGAAAAGTATTGTGATATAGAAGGTATAGAACAGATTGCGGTGATTAGAAATCCTATTGATAAATTCTTTTCAGCATCTACTTATCTTATTACTTTATATGGAAAAGAGATACAAGAGAAATTAGAAGATTATGATGAGATGGTATCTATTATAAAGAATTTTCCTATGTCAGAGACCAGTAGTTGGTGGAGACCCCAAGTAGATTTTATTACTGATACAACTCATGTTTGGACCTTTGAGGATGGGTTAGAAACTGATTTTGGATATTGGATGAGTGAAAAATTAGAAGTTTCTTTTGAGATTGATAAGTATGCAAAGTATCCGATGAATCGTTATGAAGGGACTTTTAATCTTGAGAGGACACCTAAACTTGTAGAGAATATCAAAGAGTATTATAAGGATGATATGGAAAAATTTTATGACAATTTATAGGCACCAAGAAACTGGTAAAAGATTTCATTTCATTCATATACCTAGAACTGGAGGAAGATTTATTAATAAAAATATTCTTCTTAATGGATTTAGATGTGAACATAAACCTTATAATGAAAGATTTGAGTGTGTACAGATAGGGCATTTTCATAGACACTTATATGAGAAATATTTGAATGTAAAAGGTATTCCACATATTGCTGTTATTAGAGATCCTTTAGATAGATTTATTTCTGCATCTAGACGTTTAAGGCAAGAGTATGGAAATAAGGTAGAAGAACTTGCAGAGGATCCACGTTTTATTTCTTTTCTTTGTGGATCTCATAATGATTTAGATAATTGGTTTAGACCTCAAATAGATTTTCTTTCTAATACGACTTATATTTGGAAATATAAAGATGGGTTTGGAAGTCATTTTTCTTTATGGATGAGCAATATTCTCGGAGTTCCTTTTATAATACATGATGTGCCATATGAGAAAGTGGGCCCTGAGAATCATAGAAAGGTTAAAGTGAATGCTAGAATTATAGATAATATAAGACGCTTTTATGGAGATGACTACGCCCAATTGGATTCATCACTCCAAAAAGGAGAAAAAACGAAAACTTAAACCTCAAGCCTTAAGGCAAGCAAAGGCAAGAAGAAGAGCACTCATAAGGAAACTTAAGGGTGCTTTTTTAATTTTATAAATAGATTAGTTTTGTCAAGAATTAAAATGACCGCTCTGATTGACCCCAAAAAATATAGTGAGACTGTTGACCTATTGAGGTCATTTTTTTTGTCTAAAAATTTTTTAGAAGTTCACACACAGAATCGCTTGAGTATCCTTGCTGCATGTGAAGATCCGGAAACTGTAGCAACATACGAATATAATGGTCAAATTTGGCCACTACCACAGACCGGACAAATGTGGTTGGAATATGAATTGCTTTCTAATCCTTCTACAGAAGGATTTTTTTGTGTCTCTACTTCATATAGAGCAGAACCTAACCCAGTAGAAGGAAGACATGAAACAATCTTCCCCATGTTTGAGTTTGAAATGAAGGGAGGTGTTAAAGAACTAGAAGAAATGGAAGTAGAGTTGTGTGAATGGTTGGGAATACCATTAGACACAGTTAAGATTAAAAAGTATGATGAATGGTCGGATGAATATAAGGTACGTGAGTTGGATCATGGACATGAATCTGCTATTGGTCGTGGTATGATCACTCATTTTCCTGAGTGGACATCACCTTTTTGGAACATGGCAAGAAATAATGATGGAACCAGTAAGAAGATTGATGTGATCCTAGGTGGTATGGAAACCATAGGCAGTGCTGAGAGGAGCACAGACAAGGATCAAATGAGAGATACCTTCCATAGTATATCTGATGGACAATATGCTATACTACTTTACAGATTATTTGGTAAGGAAAGAGTTGAGAAAGAACTTGAAGAGTTCCTTGAGTTTGATTTCTTCCCCAGAAGTGGTGGAGGGATAGGAATGCAACGCTTAATGACAGCCCTTTCATAGGGCATTCATTGTGAGGTGACGAAACTGGTAAACGTGTCAGTCTGTTTAACTGATGTTCCTGGCGGGACTTGTAGGTTCGACTCCTACCCTCACAGTTTTAAAAATAATATTTAGGTATAAGGATGAAACAAAACCCAAAACCTGTTAAATCATTTAATGGTATTAGTGTTTACTTATTGCGTGGTGCATTAGGTCCACATTATATGAAAGATTGGACAGAAGAACAAATAAAAGAATATAAAGATTGGGTAGGTACAAACTCGTAGGCATTTATTTTTGTTAATTCTACTTCATATATTTGCATTTCCTGACTAAATAATAGTGAGGTGAATGGAGGTATATTATGCACAATCTGGTATCACATAATGAGCTTGCCAGCTGGAAGTGGGATGAAAAAAGGACGATGGATGAAAAATATACTCAAGTATCCGATTATTTCCAGTGCATTTCAGAATGTGGTATAGTAGACCATCAAGCAAGGAGATTCTGTAGACACATCCTCACTGTAGATTAACACGTACACTCTTAATAGGAGATTGCCACCGAGATCCCCTCTGATGAAAAGGAGGGGATTGGTTCGTTTAAATAAATAATAAGTAGAATGTAGTAGAAGATGAAAAGTTTTTCTCAATTTTCTGAAGATGCGCAGGCTTCCTCAGTAGCAGCACATCAGGCTAGAACTGCTGGTATGCGTCAAGCAACTTCTGGAACTGTTGGTGGAAGAAAAGCATCTTTCAGGAAGAGACCTTCTACTGGTATAAGTAAGGCTTTATTTGGGCAGAAGAAGAAACCTGTTAAACCCGTTCCCAAGAAGCCTACTCCTCTAACTGGTAGTTCTAGTAAAGCTACCAAAGGAACTAGTTCATTAGGACGTCCTACATCCAATTAAAAAACTGTCTACAACCTGGGCATCTGTCCAGGTTTTGTTGTATTGTGGGAAGGTAGAAAAAAATACACATGATCAACTACGAAATTAAATCTCATTTGGCTAGATTATTGGCTACTGAGGATCTTGTAGTAGAACATAAAAATGTGACCACTGCTCAATTTAATATTGAAACTAGAGTATTGACTCTTCCTTTATGGAAAAAGGCAACTACTGTAGTTTATGATATGTTAGTAGGTCATGAAGTAGGACATGCGCTTTTCACTCCTAATAAATGGGATTTTGAAATTCCTCTTCAATTTGTAAATGTTGTAGAGGATGCTCGTATTGAAAAATTAATGAAGCGTAAGTATCCTGGCATTGCTAAAACTTTTTATCATGGATATCAGGAGTTAAACGAAAATGATTTCTTTGGGATTGGTGGTGAAGATCTTACTACCCTTAATCTTGCTGATAGGTGTAATTTATATTTCAAGGTGGGTCACTTCCTTGATTTGGCTTTTTCAACTTGTGAAAAGGAGATTGTCAATTTAATTGAAAGATGTGAAACTTTTGATGATACTTTAAATGCAGCAGAGATTCTTTATAAGTATTGTAAGCAAGAAATTGCAGAACCTAAAGAAGAAATATCTGTAGAAAGTTCTTCTTTAGGGGAAGAGAATTTTCCTCATGAAGATGAGGAAGTGAAAGAAGAGTCATCTTTGGGGGATTGTGAAAATAAAGAGGAAAGTGTGGTTGAAGAACCTCAGGTTGTTACTGATGTTGCTTTCCAAGAAGGTGCTCAACAACTGAATGATTTAAGAAATTTGATGGAAAATGTTTATGTGGAAGTTCCTGAGGTTTATCTCTCTCGTTTAATTGCATCTAATAGTGAGATTCATGATGCTTTAAATCAAAGTTGGGAAGAACAGATGCTCCCTATAAGTGATGAAGTTATTGTTGATTTTAGTTTTGTTGATGAAGAATATCAAGAATTTAAAACTTCTGCAAAGAAAGAGGTTAATTATCTTGTAAAGGAATTTGAATGTAGAAAATCTGCGGATAGTTATGCTAGATCTAGTGTTTCTAAAACTGGAATACTAGACATGGTTAATCTTCATTCATATAAGTTTAGTGAAGATCTTTTTAAGAAAGTGACAATATTGCCAGATGGTAAGAATCATGGATTAGTTTTTGTTTTAGACTGGTCAGGGTCTATGCATCATGTTTTAAAGGATACACTTAAACAATTATATAATCTTGTTTGGTTTTGTAGTAAAGTTCAAATTCCATTTGAGGTTTATGCATTTACTAATTCTTATAGTCAGTGGAAATTTCATGATGAACCACCTTTACCTAGAATGAAAAGAGAAGAAGGTAAATTATATGTAAATGATGAGTTTTCATTGATGAATTTTCTTACTAGTAAGGTAAGTAGGAAGGTATTAGAATCTCAAATGCAATCTTTATGGAGAATTGTATCCAGTATAGATAATGGATATTCTGATTATATGATTCCAGGACAGTTTTCTTTGGGAGGAACTCCTTTAAATGAAGCATTAATTTCTCTCCATTCTATCCTTCCTAAATTTCAAAAGGATAATAATATCCAAAAGGTTCATTGTGTCATTTTAAGTGATGGTGAAGCAAATCCTATTCCTTATCATAAAGTAGTTCAACGTAATTGGGAATCAGAACCCTATGTTGGATGTCGTAATGTTCGTCCTATCCATACTTATTTGCGTAATCGCCATACAGGATATAATTATCAGTTTCAATATAATTATTGGGAATTTACTGAGGTTCTTTTAGAAGATCTTAAGCAAACTTTTTCACATATGAATTTTATTGGTATTCGTTTACTATCTGGTAGGGATTTTGGAAACTTTATTAGAAGATATGAACCTTCTATTGAGGATAGTACAATGAAAAAGGCAAAGAAAAATAAATCATATACTATTAATAGTAGTGGATATCATTCTTATTTTGCTTTATGTTCTTCTTCTCTTTTTAATGATGATTCTTTTGATGTAGAACAAGATGCATCTAAGGCTAAAATTAAGAGTGCTTTTGTTAAGAGTCTTAAAGCAAAGGCATTAAATAAAAAGGTATTAAATGAGTTTGTAGAATTAGTCTGTTAATGATTACAATAATTGATAATTTTTTTAGAGATCCTTATAAGATTAGAAAGGTAGCATTAGAATCTAATTTTAAATCAGATTTAAGATATCCTGGATATAGGTGTGATTTAAATTCTATTATTAGTCCTCAGGTTTCTCTATCTACTGTTGAATATCAATTAGAAAAGAGGATAAAAGATATTTTGAATAAAGATATTAAAATATTTTATGCTGCTTTTCAGTTTACAGATAAGTCGTGGATTACTGGTATTTCTCATTTTGATTATAATAAGAGTGGATTTACTGGGATATCTATTACTTTTTTAACTTTAGATCCTCCTTCTAATAGTGGAACTGAAATTTATGATCATGTAAATAATTATAGATCTTCAGATAGAAAACTTCTGAGTAAAAATTTTGAATTTAAAAAGTCTTTTTATTCTTCTAATAGAAATTTTAGTAGAAGATTTTTGTTTAAGAGAAAACTGAAAGCATATAATTCTCATTTTAAAGATCCCTGTATTGTCAATAATAAGTTTAATAGAACTGTTGTATTTGATTCTAAAAGAATTCACAGAGCACAGGATTTCTTTGGAACCAACTTAGTGGATTCTAGATTGACTTTAGTTTCGTTCTTCTCTTGACAATATAAAAACTGTCTACTATGGATTTTTTTCTTGGGTTTGGGGTATATAATTAATTCAATTGGAAATAAAAAATGGCAGGTAGTGCTGAGTACATAGCTTCTTCTCTTCAATCCCTTTATGGGGATGAAGTGGTAGCGGCAGATATTCGTGCATGGTGTACAATGAATGGTGGGAATTATCAAACTATTACCAATAAGATATCTCAATATAAAGTAGGTAGAGGTAAGTGGAATTTTCAAATAAGTCCATCTAGGGTAAATAGTATAGAGAAAGCATACCAGGCACCTGCTGTTACGCCTTCTTTGGAACAAAATCTTATTCCACAGAAAGATGATACCTTCATCAACTTTGGTCCTTTTAATGATCTTAAGGCCATTCTCAAAGCCAATTTGTTCTACCCTACATTTATTACGGGTCTTTCTGGGAATGGAAAAACCTTTGGGGTCGAGCAAGCCTGTGCCCAACTTAGAAGGGAACTGATTCGTGTCAACATCACAATCGAAACAGACGAAGATGACCTTATTGGTGGGTTTCGCCTTATTGATGGTAACACTGTATGGCATAATGGACCAGTTATCGAAGCACTGGAAAGGGGAGCTGTCCTCCTTCTAGACGAGATAGATTTAGCATCCAATAAGATACTTTGCTTACAACCTATTCTTGAGGGTAAAGGAATATTCCTCAAGAAGATTGGTAGGTTTGTTTCTCCTGCAAAGGGATTTAATGTAGTGGCAACTGCTAATACAAAAGGTAAAGGATCTGATGATGGAAGATTTATTGGGACCAATGTTCTTAATGAAGCATTTCTTGAGAGATTTCCTGTAACTTTTGAGCAAGATTATCCAGCACCTTCAGTAGAGTCGAAGATCCTTAAGAAAGTTGCTGCTACATTAGGGGTGGAAGATATAGATTTTTGTAAGCGTTTGGTAGATTGGGGTGATATTATTCGGAAGACTTTTTATGATGGTGGTATTGATGAAATAATTAGCACT